>WLWD01004576.1_pt1 | contig 27137 bp, 15 predicted proteins | sample 6712731 | NCBI WGS metagenome assembly WLWD01 (sample SAMN12718690, study PRJNA576275) | sponge metagenome | isolation source: marine sponge | host: Mycale hentscheli | place: New Zealand: South Island, Marlborough, Capsize Point | collected 2014-11-01
GAGAGAGAGAGAGAGAGATTTATTTTGTATTAAGGTAAAGCTTCCCCATCATCTTGATGAATCCCTGTATTGGCAAACATACATTTGCTGCACGAGCTTTCTCTTCATCGACTCTTAAATTGACAGACACACGACAGACTAGGGGAAATTCCCCATCATGGTTTGCTAAGGTTGCTATGGGGAATCACAAGAAGTGGGTTGGGCACGCCATGTTCTAAATTTCATTAAATGTACTTGATGTTTAGTTGGTATGGGAAGAGAGAAATACAGCCACAAAATAACAAAAATAAAACCAAATAATTATATTGTTAGCAACATTTATGAAATGACTTAAAACACCACCAAAATTAATTGGTTATCCCTCTACAATAAACGTGACAATTATAAGCAATCAAATTAGTAGCTGAGTAGACAGCCGGGTTTCTCTTTCCATCCGTCCCTACTCCACCGTAGTAAAACCTCGCCACTCCCTTCTGAAAGGTGACCATCTCATGACTGTGTGTATGTTTGTGTGTGAGAATGTCTTAAAGGGGCCACGTGTAAGTTGGTATTTCCGTTTAGTTTGTTTGCAACTATTTAGTAAACTTGTGTGCATATTAATGGAGACAGCCATTCGTGTGAAAGGGGGTATATTTGCACGTCCTTGGACATCTTGACTCATCCCGGGGCAACTGTCCGACACCATCCCAGGAAACCCATCACCTCATTACCCAGTGAAATGTGTGCCTTCTCTCCCACAAGTAGTGTAAACAATAGAGTATTCATACTACAACTAACCCCACACTTCATAAATTATGCTATCTGTAAAATTACCCCCAGGATATTCCTCTAATTTCAATTATACACCCATTGTCAGCTGATTGAAATAATTGTATACTATATTAAATTTATTATCATTAGAGATGTTTGGACTATTAATTGGATTTCACCAAATATAATCCATCGCAAAAGCCCCAAGTTTTGTTCACATTAACTTACCAAGAGTTTATAGCGAGATGTTTGTGAAAACATAAAATTGATATAATAATACGCTTGTGTGCCAGTAACAACTGCAGTGTGTATTCATGAATAATTCATGAGCTGAGCCGGTTAGGTAAAGCATCATCAGTAATGATGCTGACGGAGGTATATGTGGGTCAAGCAAAGAAAGCAAGAAACTAATATCAATGCTGAACCCAAGAATATTTCTTAATCATTTACAAAATTAATCGTAATTTTCTTTACAATTTTTAAATACCATTTATTCAATCGGAAGTACTCTGTGATTGGCAACTGGACTGCCTAACTTTACTACAAAGTTTTGTATTGGAATTTTTCAAGAGTAAAAATTACACAAACTCACATGAGGAAAATGCATTCCCTAAAAATGTGGCAAGTGAACTTATCACCCCCCCCCCCCCCCCCCCCCGCTCCGCCTCTCTTTCTTATTCTAGACCCGCCCTCTCCTGCCCTTTTGTCTAATATTATGGTTTTCTTATTTTAAATGCAATAATCTTCAGTAACTCTCAGAATGCCTTCCATCTTGCAACAAAAGAACAGAGAGTGGAAGAAATATCCCATAGAGAAAACTGAAGAATTATATTAGATATTGAGATTCCGGTTATTAATGATGGCTGATATTAAAAGGTTTATCTCACAGGACTGACTTACTGAGATAAAACCTCACCAAAGGGAAAGAGAATAGTGAACATTTCTGTTTGTGAGATCAAAGATAGGCTTCCTCTCTGACTTCATTAAAGAAACTTTCTACACCATCCATTCCTATAATTGTTTTGACTGCAAAACTTAAAGTATGAAGTGTATTTTAATTCATGCCACAAACATATAAACAAAAAAACATCATCAACTGGAGACAGAGGTGTGTGTGTGTGTGCATGTGAGTCCACTTCACGTTATCTCATTGCTCTTAGGGCTACTGATCTGACACTGCCAGCTGCAAATTGATAGTGTGAGACCTGAAAGGGTATTTCATTCAATGATTCAGACATTCTTTGCTGATATAATAATAGCAAATGTTCTCATTCTAACACAATGTTATGTTAATTAAAACTTTAACCCCGAAGTTTCAACTTCTTGACCCCTGAAGAGGACTTTGGCAAGAAGTCAAAATATCAGGTTAAGTCTTAATTAACAATATTGGCTGTTAAAAGAAAAGTTGCTATTATTAGGTTATTAATATGCCTATATAAAGTGTCCTAAGTGAAGGATTACTGCCAGCAATGGAGGCTCTTCTCACTGGAGCATTGACTGCTCCTTCTTGGACTCCAACTGGCTATAAATGTCCATACAGACAATATGGACACAGTAAACTTCACTTACTCCAACATCTTGGTGCTGAGGGTTATTGCGATTAGAGAAACAAGTGATTGTAAAATGGGGAACTCATTTTCTTTCTATAAAATGCTTAAACCACACCCACATAAACTTTAGACTCATTTTCGTCAGACACTGTGATTGTCATGTGATGTGGGAATATATTTTAACGATTGCCTCCCGCCTCGTGGTTTTAGTTTTTGAGTTTTGATCACTTAGTGTATGTAATGTACATGTAGTGCTTTAATTAGTACTTTTTACATTGAATTATTAAATAGAAAACTTGGTAGCAATTTGCTACTCCAGTTGTGCGAGAATCTCGGACTAGCTAGGGAATAGCAAGACCCGCCCACAGAGGTACGGATACGTGGAGGTCTACCGTACCCGCCCACAGAGGTACGGATACGTGGAGGTCTACCGTACCCGCCCACAGAGGTATGGATTACGTGGAGGTCTACCGTACCCGCCCACAGAGGTACGGATACGTGGAGGTCTACCGTACTGCTGTTATAGATATGAGAAGTTATGATTATTATTACAATTATGATTCTGAAAGAACAAAAACAGATTTTTTTATTTGCAGCTGCAATACAGTATTTTGCTGACTCATAGTGACATTTCATTCTTTATTTTAATTCGTTGTGGCTGCTAAACTCCCAGCCATTGCCTGATTCTGTGAACTCTCCCAGCCATTGCCTGATTCTGTGAACTCTCCCAGCCATTGCCTGAACTCTCCCAGCCATTGCCTGATTCTGTGAACTCTCCCAGCCATTGCCTGATTCTGTGAACTCTCCCAGCCATTGCCTGATTCTGTGAACTCTCCCAGCCATTGCCTGATTCTGTGAACTCTCCCAGCCATTGCCTGATTCTGTGAACTCTCCCAGCCATTGCCTGATTCTGTGAACTCTCCCAGCCATTGCCTGATTCTGTGAGTTCATCTCTCACTATAGTACCAAGTTAACGTCTCTCTAGTGTAAAATAAAATTTATGGCTTTGAAATGTGTACTTCTAAGTAGAATTGCACGAAGAAAATGTCCGTCCGCTGGTGCTATTTGAGCGTATCACTTGCATCTCAAATCAAACAAAATTCAAGTTTGTTCGTGCATGTGTGATCAATGTGTGTGTGTGTGTGCTCTTGTATCTGTTCATTTCTTATCTGCAATTTATATGGAGTATTCCAACATTTGCTGATATTTCCCTATCAATGTTTATAGACTATTAAGTTCCACCAGTTCCTGTGTCTAACAAGTTGTTGCATTAGCCAGGTACCAGCTGTGGTCACAATTAAACTTGAAGTGTCTTCCCCGTTTCCTTCACCAGGAAAGCAAGCTAGGCTGACAGACAGACAGACCTGCACTAGCAAGTCACGCAATATTACTACTGCTAGTGAGACGTAATTGAGTGTTCTAATAAGGCCAGATCCTCAGAAGCTCCAGCTACTGGACCTTGTGCAACTGGAACAGTAATCAGAGAGGTGTTATAGACGCAGTGGGGATTACAGCTGCTGCCTCCCTTCAGTGTGAACCCCAGCATCTTCACTTTACCTGATCAACTGACTACACTCCTCCCATGAAAGTATTATAAGCTACATAACCACATATCATTGAATGTAAGAAAAATTGCAGTCTCAGTGGTTGGTGCAACATCTAGGTTATGAAGAAGAAAAAAAGAAAAAAAAAAGATTGAATGTCAGAGCTCAATATTCGAGAATACTCCACTAAAATGATGATACAAGTGAAGTGACTGTCTGCAATGAATTGTGAAGAAGCACTTCATTATCAACACACACACACACACACACACCCTCAGGTCTTTCTTTAGCTGGTCCATCAGTGTAGACACTTTTCCTGATCAACTGACAATTCTCACTTACCTGATCTTTTCACTTTTAAAAGCTAATCATACACATATCGTAGAATGTAACAAAAATTGCAACCTTCCTTCATGATCAGTGGGAATTCTGAGTTTCGATTGTAAAGTGTCAGACTTCAATATTCAAGGATACTTCACCAAAATCAAAATGATAGTGAAGTGACTATCTGCAATGAGATTCTGAAGCATTTCGTAATCCAAACTAGAATACTATACCACAGCAGGACTTACTGTGGGGAGTGTTCCAGCCAGTGTTACTCTCTTTAGGTAAAGGGTTTCATTACTAGGGGCTACTTTTTAGTTGCTGGTTACTATAGCAACTGGTCAAAAAAAAATCAAACCATGGAGTTATTGCTGATGATTGTTTCTATATCAAGGGCCTTGAGGGAGAGGGCGGTCAGCTAAGCGATAATTCTGAGTTGCCACGGTTTTAACTATTTTATACCGTACAGTGGTTACCTTTTAACAATGTAAAAGACCAAATTATGACAGGATATCAATATGGGGGAGGATGTTCACTCTCACGCTTGTATTGCCTTCGGCTTGTGAAAATATTTACGCGTGCTCTTAAATTGTCCCCCCAATACTGTACACTAACACATGCAATATGTATTCTATACACAACATAGCCATGAGAATGTACACAAACCAAAGATTGCAAATAGTAGTGTCTACATGACACTATTTTAATATCCCCTGTACTACCTGAACTAATGAGCAACTGCCCATGACATTGTGTGGTGAAGAACATGGGTTTAATGTCAATTATCAAACCAAAAGAATTCACCTATAGTTGGGTGGGATTTGGGAGTGGGGTTGGGGTTTACCCGGCAACATTGCGAACTCTTCTCCACTCTCTAACCACTCATCGCAATGGAACTTGGCACGCTAGCTGTCATTAATCACACCAGAACGAGCCAGAGCCACTGAATTGTGCAATAGCTCGTTAATGAGGCAAGACTTCCTCTTCCGGGACTTGAATAGTCAGTCTTCAGTAGCTTGCAGTGCACCTCTTACCAGACAGCAGACTGACATGCATGCTCAGGGGGAAACCATAAATGATGAAGAACTTCCTTTAAAGTACCAAACAAAAAATGGAGTTCAGAATTGGTTGAAAATAAGAACATAAGCAATTGATCTGAAGATGCAGTGAATAGCCAGTAGTTAACAATTGCTAAATATTACAGAAATATTGCTCTGACTTGTACCAAAGAAGTCAAAATGCTTGACTACATATAAAATATATTACTCATTAGATGTGTTCTCTCTCTTTCATAGGCTTTTTTTTTTTAACAATACAGAATTAAATATATTTGGTCGCCACCAGGAATCGAACCCACAGGACCGCTTGCTTAACACACAAGCGCTCTGCCAACTGAGCTACAACACCCAGCCGGCAAACAAACACTCCAATTCTGTATTTATACTGGGGGTACTGCTATGCTACATATAGAATTAAAGTGTTTGTTTGCTGGCTGGTTGTCGTAGCTCAGTGGCAGAGCACTTGTGTGTAAAGCAAGTGGTCCTGTGGGTTCGATTCCCGATGGCGACCAAATATTTTTAATTCTGTATGTTTATAAAAAGTCTGTGAAAGAGAGAGAATAGATCTAACGAGTAAAAAAAGGCTGAGAAAGAAATTGTAAATACACTACTGTATTAACAGAGAGTGCCCCTGTACCTATTACAATTTCAGACTAAAATAACTGAACCTTTAAAGTGGCACACATGCTCAGGTGGGTGGGTTGCCATAACAACTACATTATAAGACTGTAAGTTGTGCACGTCATCCTCATTGTCCTGTGCCACTTAACAACACGCAAGTGATTACATTTCACAAATTAATGATGACGAGAAATGTTCCATTGTAGTAATTCCATTAGTCTTTCTTGCTACTCTGCATAATGTAGAATTGGAAAAAAAAAAGTCCCACATAGACCACCATTGAATTGAGAGAATATCAGTTCCAAAACAACAACCTCCATAGCTAAACCCTTAGAATAGTTCCTAGCCCATTTCAAACCCTCAAGTACCTCCCACTCCATGATTTGTACCAATTTATCGGTTCATCCTGTATGGTTCACTCTCACTGTTTCCGTAGCAATATCGAGTTATTTGATAGTTCCTAATGGAGAGGTGAGTGTCCGACAGGAAGTCACACAATTCACAGCATTGTTCTCTAATTGCCTGGAATGAATGTCCACAAATAGGATTTCCTTGAGGAACCAAAGCTTTCTTTTAACCCTTTACCGGGTTAGGTGAAAACAACTGAGGTTATTTTCTAGAGTGAATGCACAAGGATACATTAAGAATAAACTTCCCTCAAAGCTTTAATCTAAAGCTTACACTAAGTTGCTCATATTAGTAATAGTTAGAGCATAAGCGCTTGGGTACTGGTGGATTTAGTGCACTGAAGCCCAAGGGCCGTAGGCCCGAGGGCTTTGTGCACTAAATCCACCAGTACCTAAGCGCATGCTCTAACTATTTTAGATCCCTTTTACCCAGCCCTGCCCAGTTTCCACTAGCAACTTTGTTTATCAGCATTTTCGGTGTCAAGTGAATTCTTCCGAGTTTCCGGCCCAAAATTAAAATTCAATTAAAATTCAATTGAAGCGCTGGAAAGTTTACTTTAGCAAGTTTACTTTAGCATTGTAGCTGCCAGCTGTTATCTCCAGCTCTAACTCTACCTGGGCTGCTCCCAGTAAGCAGTAAAGCAGCTAGCTGTAGTAAATTCCTGTGGTATGAGAGCGGCAGGAGAGTTATATGGTAGGGATGGTCCCATATAGGTGGATATGAGAGAGTAGTAGACCCTCCCATATCCGGCCTCACATAACCTGCTCCCTGCTTTATCCGGCCTATTCTATTAAACTAAAACTCAAAAATAGCAATACCCCAAGGGTTGTTAGTATGCACAGTTCATATACCTAAAGGCAAAAAATAGTGCACACTTACCAAGTTAGTACACCTAGTATAGCAACGGGTTCTAAGTCATTTTAAACCCTAAGGAAGGTAGTTCTTCATACCTTGAGGTCTGAGTTACCTAAAATATAGCCATTCAAGATATTACTTTGAATTAGCTACACCCATATGGATAAATAGGTGTGGTTTCAACAAAAGTGGGTGTGGTCAAACCAGTGTGGGGCCCCTCTTTTTTCCTAAACTCTTCCCCCCCCCCCCCCCCCCCCCCCAGAAAAAAAATCCTGTATGAAACCCTGGGAGAGGTTGAAAGAAAAAAAAAAAAAGAAGAAGAAGTGGGATTTGAACCATAGAAGTCAGGATGTTGCAGCTCCGGTAAGTATATCTGTTATCGAAAACATAGGCCAGGCTGATTGCCGATCTTGGAATGGAATAAGAAATGTAAGTTTAGCAGATAAAGGAATGCCATTCAAAGGAGTGAATTTTCAATTTACCATACGACTCACGTACTGTGTTTACTATTATGACCCTTAATACCATAGCCGAGTCATTTTTCAATACAATAAAGTGTGGTTTTATTTTGGAATACCACAGCAGTGGAAAACTGAAATAATGATCTGATTAGTCACGGTGATCTCTTCGCGGCCTTGCCGCACTTTCACCCGCTGGGCAATGTCGCGACGAAATTACAGGGAAACGCTATTTAGCAACGGTTAGAAAAGTATGAATAATAGCAGAACCAGGATGACAATATTTCTTTGACGGAAATATAATACAAGATTATGGTTTTCTTAGCTGCAGAAATGAACTGTTATCTTTGGCTATAGTATTAACTATGATAACACAGAAAACTGTAGTATTCAGACAAATAGCACTCGTGTGGCGAGAAATTACACTCAGCTTCGCCTCATGAAAATTTTCTTGCTCCACTCGTGCTATTAATACCACAGTTTTCTGTGCTATTACATCTCCAAATAATATATGAATGAGCCAATCAACCAAGCAATGGGTGCAGTATAGTATCAATTCTACTAGTGATGTGCTTGAGCACAAATGGCGAGCGAGCCTAAAACTACACTATTGTTAAAAGATTAATTTTAACTTCAACACTCAAGCTACTAAAAAAAAGTCAAGTTTAAATTACGTGTATACGGTAAAGGGGATTCAATGCCATAGTAACCACTCCCTGCAACAGTTAGAATTGAAAAAAAAAGCAACAAAAACAAGTAGCATTATTTACACGTTTTCTTTGTGATATTCTTTAGCTAAGTAAAGGCACAATACTTTCACACAACTGAACATACCTACACAAGGCTTACCTTCGTAGTTACTCTAGTGGACAAATAATTTTCAAGCAAATACTGTTTAGTAGGGCTTATAACTGTGACAAATAGCTTATTAACTTACTACCGCCACTAACTCGAATAGAAATGGAACTCCGTTAGTTTGATGATATGGGTAATGATCGCTAAACCGGAGGATTCCGTTTAGTGAAGTTTGGGACGGGGTCGAACGAGCTAACACAAAAATACGAGAAGGTCAAAGTACAAAATGACATACGTACGTCCACACATGTATATAAACGTACAAACAGCCCCGATTTTCAATTATGTTACCCCTGTAAGTGTCTCGCTATGCTCGCTCGCCAATAAGAAAGAGAGCAACTTCATTCAAGATGCTTACCCTTCCGATTTCATTTCCAACACCCAAGTTGTTGTCACGGCTACAGTTGTTGTCATGGCTACAGTTGTTGCCCCCCCCCCCCCCCCCCCCCCCCCCCCCCGACTGTGACTTTGAGTAGCTTGTGAGAGTTGCCAAGTGAAAGTTCATGGATATAATTATCTGATTGTTTGGTTATAATTGTCACCGTAGCAACTAGTTAAGGCCCGTGCCAGATGCCAGAAACACTGCAACTTAACAGAGATACTTGAATTCACTCCGGAAATAACCACCAATGTGAGGGGAATGACCTCGTGGAAGAAAACATGAAGACTAACACACACACACACACACGCGCATGCATACATGCACACACAACCACTCCATTGGCTAATGTTTGAGAGCTAAACTATGGTATGGAGCACTAAGAGTCTAACACAATTGAACCATTCTGACTTCTGAAGTTCCAGTATCTCTTGACAACAAGCACTCACTATTCCAAACACGGGTGATTTAGGTAAAGGGTCTACAATACCATAGTAACCACTTGCCACCACTTTTTGTGACTTTGAAAAAAAACATTACCAGGGAAAAAGTTTGCATGACCCTAAAATAAGACTTCCTTACTGTTGACCTGAAGAAACTGGGGATAACAGGTTTGTGACGACCAGTGTGGTAACTTCAGAATTTCATTTATTTTTTTATTCTTTTCCTGTAAAGATAATCAGCAAGAGAAGAATTTTTAAAGCAAGTAAACACAAAATTATTTTCTAGTATCCAAAAAAAAGTATCGTAGTCCAAAAAGAAAAAAGGCTAACAATTCAGACTTACCATTTACTAACTGTTCGATCTTAAACTCAATTACAGACGGTCATGACACTGGAGTTCAAACAGAGTGCACGGCTTTTTCACCTTCTAGTTACTAAATTCTGAGCTTCAGAGCCTCGTACCATAAAATTTTTTTTTGGGTGGACCAACACTCAATGGTAAGTATTCCAGCAGCCATATTTTTTAAAATATTCTAAAAAAAAATACTGATGCTTTCATTCCAATATTATTATTACAGGAAGTACTATGTCAGAGCAATATATAAACAAAAATTAGAACATTATATTGGATAATTTGATTTTTAAAATATTGGAGAAGTACCGACTGAACCATCGGTGCCTTATGGCACTTATGCCGGTGAATGAGTTATTCACCCCTAATATACTATTTACTCGCTCGCCAATTAATACAGTAAACTTGATTGCATGCACACACTATCATTCCCACAAGTTTTTTTTTTTAACTTGCCAACAAGTAACATCTCAACAAACCATCCATACCTGCCATAAACTTGTTGTACTACAAACCAATGAACTTATAATGTCCAGCAACACCACCACCACCTCCACTTGAAGTCATCACTGTAGCTTCCCCCTTTTAACAGTCATCTAAATAGAAAGTGATTGTTCATTGGGCAATATTTGAGCATTATAAATTATAAATGCCATTGGTAACCGCTGTGCTGCGGTAAAAAATGAGCACTTACGTTACATGTATGTCTTCACCATTAACTTTTTGACAGAGCCAAAGCCGCAGCGACCCAAAACTGCCACCGCTCTCAAGAAGGTAAAGTGTCGTTATAGTTAACCTTTGCCCTTTGCCCAGTGATATTAGTTTGGAATGAATTACTGGGAAGAAGAGCGAGGAACTGCGTCTATTCTTCACGTTTTAGTGGTGGGATTCCACCATCAGAAAGGGTGCTCCCTGGAGTACGTCTATCCCCCTTTCTCTTCAAGCCAAGCCAGTTCTCCAGGTTCGTCCCTAACCAGTCAACTGCCTTCAGAATGGAGGCATCTACCTTACCTAGCCTTACCTGATGGTTGCCACCACTACGACGAGGAAGTCTCTTACTTCGTGCTCCCTCCCTATGGCTGCCCCAAGTCCTCTAAATCCGTGTACGGTGTGTCTTGCTGCAGGCAGATAGACGCTGTGGAGGTGGAACCTAGCGCAGAGATAACTCGATCCACGGTCGTGAAGAGCGTGTGCATTCTATGCAAGTACCCTTACTACGGGAACATAGAGGAGAAGCTTAGGGGATTAACAAAGGCTTATTTCGATAGCAAGGACTTTTCCAAAGTTTCTATTCTACAAGAGGCCCTCACTAGCATCAACAGCAGCCTCTTGCTGTCTAAATCACCAACTCCTATCCTTTCTGTGGGGCTGGTGATTCAGAAAATGGTTTTAAAGTTTGGTTGTCGCCTTCTACAGATTTTCAAGGCTCTTCTTCTCCAGAAGAGAGTCCTATTGTGTGGACTGCCTGCTAAAGAAGTTTGTAAGACTGTATTGAGCATCTTGGCATTGTTTCCTCTGGCTGCTGAAGATGTAGTGAAGCCTGGACACTTGAAGAAAGACGACTGTGGTTTCCCTTTAGATGTATTTCCATCCAGTTGCTGTGTTCAGCCTTACATGTGTCTACAGCAGATTGACAGTCTGACGGGTGACGGTGCATATTCAATTGTGGGTGTGGCCAATCCTTTGTTTCAAAAGAACCATTCCAAGTATTGTGACGTATTTGTGGACATGGAAGAACCCACTATGTATGTGTGTGATCCCAAACTAAAGGCTTCCCTGTACCTAACGGCTGCTGATTTGCGTTTCTGCGACTATTTATCTACATCTGTGCGAAATGTAACTTCTTCTACAGTAGACTTTGCAGCATCCAGCTGGTTTGGCAGCCATGAATGGGTGAACTCACAATTCAAACTTTACCTGCTGTCTCTTTTGGCCACGTCTCTAAGTTCAAGCAGTGACAATTTGCTGGAGTTTGGTAAGGATTTTGTGGAGAGCTGGCTAACCAGTTCAGTCTATACTAACTGGAAATTATCTTCAAAGAATTACTCTGGAATGGGTAAAGTGGATCCGGTTCACCTTTGCACCGGAGAGCTTGCATTCAGTGATCTCAAATTGAGACTATCAGCACAAGCCACAGAGTACGGGCTCTCGGACAGGTCCAAAGAGAGAGTGGGAGCTGTCCTGAAGCAGACGCATGAGGCTGTGGGTGGGGCTGTGGGCAACGTGAGAACTGCAGTGGGTGGAGTTTGGAGTGCTGCATCATCAGCAGTATCTTCATGGTGGTGGTCTGGGAAAGAAGATGATACTTAGGGTTTTTGTGTTAGTGTCCAAAGTTCATCTTCCTTCCTTCATTTGTCAGTTTAGTTAATAAAAATTATTTTTCAAATGAACCCCCTCCCGCCCCCAAGGCGAATTCTAGGGCAATGGTCGTCACTATAGCCATTGGTATTGGTCGTTGAGTTGAAAGGAGGCGTGATCTCAAATTAGTGGTTTTAGTAGGCGGTTTCGAGTCGGCCAAGAAAATGCTAGCCGAGTTGGTGTTCACGGAGAACACTACACCTGGAATGAGCGAGGTCGAGGAAGTACTGCACCACGCTAAAGATGCTCTGGCGCGCCATCACGCCTGGATGTCGCGGAGGCAGAACCAACGTGCCGTTGCTCCGATGCGCGCTCTAGAAAACAGTCCCGTCGACACAGCTGCAGAAGTTCAGCCTACATCTTGGGCTGTAGGTACCTTCAGTTCTGAAAGAGGTAGGCCATTATCTTTAAGCACTATGCAATGCGATTACAACCGAGTCTATTTTCCAGCCCCTCCCTCTTCTGAAATTCCTGCTGCCGCCCCCACGAGTAAAAAGAAAGCGAAGTTTAACAGCAATCAGATAGCCCCCTCAGTGAAGTGGTCCCCTGACTCTTTGGATGTCAACAGAGAGAGGAATGGTCTCAGTCCCAATTTAAAACCAATCTTTATTTCCCCCTTAAAAGAGGACAAAGGTGATACAGAGGGAATCCATTTGTCAGAAGGTCGACATGAGCTACCTCTTACCCTTGAGAGCGCTTCCGTCAATAAATTTATCTCTTCAGGTCATCTTAGCGATGATATTTTGGAGGTAGAATTCAATGGAGGCCAAGATGGAGTGGAGGTGGATCCTAATGCAAGTCCTCCTCCATATGTGATGTCTGTCACGGCGTGGGGAGAAGATGGAGGCAACGTGAACACTTCTGGACTCGCATCTCATCGTGTGTCCACCACGGAGAGAGAAATGGAAAAAGAGAGGGATGTAGTTTCATCCGCTAAGAATAACAATAGATTATTGCATAGGAGAAATACTCCGCCCACTGCCACGCCCATGCTATCCTTAAGTGGTACTACGAAGCATCAGACAGTTGTTCTTCCAACATCTCCTTCATTGGAACATGCTGATGACCCTTACCAGAAAATGAATGTGGGAGAAGAGGAGAGTTTGGACTCTTCTGACGATTATTACCGTACGTTGCAAGAGTCCAATTCGACCAGGCTAATGACGGTAAGCCCCGCCCCTAAGAACCAGAGGGCTTCATTTTCTGCTCACACTGAGTCTAAGCTTGGTCAGGTTGATGCGAGAAGTAACGCTTATGACTACAGCTTGAACTGTCGTTACGAAGAAGAGGATAATTTTAAAATGGGTTCAGAGTTAGTGCCACAGAGTGACTCCTGTCAGAGTGGTGCATCTGTTCGCGATGCGTATGTGCCTGATTCGAACATTCAGATGGTACGCCCAGCGAGAGAGGGTAAGGGGTCGGAAGTCAGGGTTACAAAGGCCGGAGATCCATCTAGGGCAAGTGAAGCTGACCGTAAATTTCAGAGTGATACTCAGCTCAGTGGAGATGATAATTTATCACAAATCAATACAAACCATAGATCACTAGCAAATACAGACCATAGATCACCATTGAATACAGACCATAGATCACTAGCTAATACAGACCATAGATCACCATTGAATACAGACCATAGATCACCAGCTGGAGCAGTTGGGCAGGATATTGGGGGAAGAATTGATGAAGATTTGACTGTTATGGATCTTGAAGACAATGGAGTTTGGGGAGAGAAAGACGGTGTGAGTCTGGCAGTCTATGACTCCAGGCAAGAGAAGAATGATGTTGTCAGGGACAGGAGGAGTGGCAGCCAGAGGTTTGAGAGACCACAGGCTAGAAGTTCAGGAGGCGGATTAGAAGAACGAAGGAAGAAGACGAGGAAGGCGGCCCATGAAGATGGAGGCTCAACGAGTGGAGGTGTGAGGTCAGTGCACCAGTCATTGGACAAGCACCGTCGTGATAGGGAGGGAGAATTGAAAGGAGGAGAGGATAATGCATGTGCTACTGTTGCCACGGGTGATAGCATTACTGCTTCTGTTCCCAATCATGCTGCGATGATGCCAGAACAGATCCAGTCTAGCAGAGTAGCTGAGACCAATCACTCCAGTGGGCGGAGTCCCACACCTTTTCAGCCTCCTTTGAAGGCACGTGCCTCTAGAAACGAGAATCCCTCTCTTTCCAAACACACTTTGCCTCCTTTAAAACTCCTGGCTACTGTTGCTAATAGAGATGAGAATACTTCCCCTTCTGTTTTGCCTCCTTTAAAACCCCGAGTTGCTGTTGCCAATGGAGATGAGAACTCTAGTGTGGTGGTCCCACCAAATAGTGTTCATCGAGCCAATGTCTATGTTGGTAAGTCACTTTTTAAAGTTGTTTTGTTGTTGTTGTTGTTGTTATTATTGTGGTGTTGTTGTAGCATTAACACTCATGCATGCGGCACTTGTGTAAATGCCGCCGACAGATGAGCGATATTCCCGCGGTATCCAAAGATTAATCAATTTATTGTGTACCGATCATGCGCTAATGGCATAGAAACCAAGCGGCTAATAATGTAGTGGATGTTATTGTTTGTTGTGCTATTGTTTTTTTTAAGCATGTACAGATTGTGTTTGTTATGAAATTTCTGTTTGTTGTTCTTGCAGATGGTAGTCAACTGGTGAAAGAGTTGCCTCCACTAAGAGTTACTTCTGTTCTACCTTCGCTCTTGGAAGGTCAGAGTGTGTGTGTGTTTGTGTGCGTATGAAGGACACGTGTGTAAGACAGTGTTGAGAACAAGGGAAGCACAACAGCGACTGACAAGGCATACCAGTGTAGTGTGTGTGAGAGAGAGAGCATTTAGATGCAAGCAAGATATTGATAGGCATAGATGTGTCACCACTCGTCAGAAACATTAATAACTGTGATTTAGTCTGGCACTTGTGGCAGAGAATCATCATCTAATGGGTGGCTTCCTTTCAAGGTCAAGGTGCGTGTGTGTGTTGTGTGTGTGTGTGTGTGTGCTGTGTGTTTGTGTGTTCACAACATTTGGTGCGGTCATTGTGATGATTAGCCCCAGCACATGTGACAGTATTCACGCGCCTCCTATCTGTCTCAGGAACAGCTCCTATGCACTGCCACGACTTTAACACAATGGGAGTGACGCCGCCAACATTTAATTCAGGGATTGTTTTTTTTATATGTTTGGGGAGAAAATGTAAGTGGCAGTGCAAAATACAAGACTTAACTTTTGTGTGAGAGTGCACATGTCAATGGTGTCTGAATATAACTAGTGTCTGAGCAGGTACGGGGGAAAGCAGTATCTTGGAGATAGATCAGACCGTGTGGATGAAATATATTGGGTGAAGTCATACTATTTGTTTTTCTAGTTTGTATGTGTGGTTGCTGATCTTTAGCAGCACCTGGTGAGGTAGCCAGTGTGCATTACTTACATTGTTGAGTTTATTTCTTTATTTTTTTATTTTTTTATTTTTGCCATTATGCTGATATGCTGTCATGAATAACTTGAGCAGAGATGGTTTGATAAGCTTGTGAAGCTCATAAAACGCATTCTAAGTCTACCATAGTTACTTGCAGTGTGTCACAAAGATGAATTTCTCCTAAGCTTAGATAACTTAACAGTGCACTGAACTAAATGTCACCCCAGCTGATTGCGTAGTGCACACACAACCTGGCAATAGTCATTTATTAAACTAAACAACAACAACAGTGCACCAGTGACAACAACTGACAATAATAACAACATGAACAAACAACAACAAATGAATGACTGCCACTAAATTATCTAAGCTCTACTACAGTGCCATGCTCCCTCCCTCCCTCCCTCCTCACAACTTCCTCTCTCTCCCCTCCCCTCAATAGGTATGTCCGTCCATCCGAAGCGAAGTCGAGAGCCTCCAGCGTATGATATTCACCAGCCTGGAGGCGGGGTCGTCTTGTCTCCTCCCTGTCCACTCTATGGGGGAAAACAACCTCCTGAAGCAGACAGTAAGACAAAGTTCTACTATACACACAAAGTTACAATAATAACTAGTGATGTGCTTGAGCACAAAGGGCGAGTGAGCCAGTGCACCAATGAAACACTTCAAAAGAACCTATCAGTCCATTTCTAATCTTGCTTAGATAATATTAATAGCCAAGTACATAGCCGTTGTGACCATTATATACTTATTAACTAACAAATACAGAACCACTTACTTACCTCAATTTCTCGAGTACTGGTATTTTCTGTAGTCTCTAATATATGTCATTCTGACTATCTGAATTAGTATCTTTTGATAACACGCACTCACAGCTACTAAAAAAGGCCGAGTTTTTTTAAAAATTACGTCTGGTAAAGGGTTTTATACCATAGTAACCTTTCGCCATAACATTTTGCGACTTGGAATAACAAGAAGTTCTAAAGAATTACTGTACAGTGTTGAGTCTAACAGTAAATTTTAAGACTGAAGTGTGTCTTGTGGCATTCAGAATACGAAGGGGTAAATAATTAATTTCCTTGAATGATACGGGATCGCTAAAAGAAAAAATTCTGTTTAGTGGAGGTATGGAAAGGGGTAGACTACGAAGCTAACACAAAAACGTGAGGGTCAGAGTACAAAATGACATGTGTACGTCCACATGTATATAAACAAACTAATATCCCAGATTTTCAATTGTGTTACCCCTGAGAGTGTCTCGCTTGCTTTGCTCGCTCGCCAATAATAATAATAATAATAATAATAATAATAATAATAATAATAATAATAATGATAATAATGATAATAATAATAATAATGATAATAATAATAATAACAAAAAAGTAAATTAAATTTCTATTTCGTGCTAGCTTTAAAGCAAATAGCAAGGCAGCACAGTGCAGTGAAGATCGAAGCACATGCTCAGTCTGGTGCTGGTAGGACACCGGATAAATTGGCTTGGTCACGGTCAAAAAGCGTGGGTGTGGATTCGGTACGGGGTCTTCAAAGAAGTTCCTCCACCTTGGTGCTGAATGACGACAATATGGGCTCATCGCTGGCTCGGACTAGGAGTGAGAAGGATGTGTCGGAGCTAAATGGCCACGCCTCTCATCTGTCCACGATGACTGGGTACTCACCTGGACCTGGACCTCTTCACATCGCAGCAAAGTGAGCTAGCAATCTCTCTCTCAGTGAAGTGAGCTAGCAATCTCTCTCTCAGTGAAGTGAGCTAGCAATCTCTCTCTCTCTCTCAGTGAAGTGAGCTAGCAATCTCTCTCTCTCAGTGAAGTGAGCTAGCAATCTCTCTCTCTCAGTGAAGTGAGCTAGCAATCTCTCTCTCAGTGAAGTGAGCTAGCAATCTCTCTCTCTCAGTGAAGTGAGCTAGCAATCTCTCTCTCAGTGAAGTGAGCCAGCAATCTCTCTCTCAGTGAAGTGAGCCAGCAGTCTCTCTCTCTCAGTGAAGTGAGCTAGCAATCTCTCTCTCTCAGTGAAGTGAGCCAGCAGTCTCTCTCTCAGTGAAGTGAGCCAGCAGTCTCTCTCTCAGTGAAGTGAGCCAGCAATCTCTCTCTCAGTGAAGTGAGCTCTCTCTCTCAGTGAAGTGAGCCAGCAATCTCTCTCTCTAGGTTCCGTGGATTTATCTTGTGTTGTTCATTTAAGTAGTAAGCATGTCCCCCCCACCACACTGCGATGTCTGATGTCCACTCATTAATCTTGCGTCGTTAAACTTAAGTAGTATATAATGAAATCAGTTTTCAATCCAAAAAAAAAAAAAAACCCCATTGTACATTGGGCATATATATAGGGCCTATTTTTGAAGGGGAAAAATGTTGTATTGTGGATGGTTTAACACTTTAAGAACATTTTAATTTTTTTATTCAGAACTAATTATAGGTAATTTTTATATAAATAAATTATTTATTTCTTTGTTCCAGCATCTCAGCGTGGTGCATTGTGTTTGTATGTATGTGTGTGTGTATGTAGACTAGGTAACTTGCGTCGTGTGCAGTCTCTGCTGGACCAGGGACACGACGTGGACATGCCTGACGACAGCGGCAGGACACCGCTCATGTACTGGTGAGTTGCCATGGCAATACAAGGGGCAGATCGTTGGCTTGAAATCCTCTTATATATGCTTACGCTATTCCACCAACTAAGACAGGAAGGAATGAAATGGCTTTCATTAGTGGATTGAGCCTGACTTCCTATTACTGCCTCTCTCCCCCCTCCCCCCTCCTTCCCCTCCTCCACATGCAATCCAGCGGTGTAGGAAGATGGGAAGATGAGAGGGAGGGGGGGGGGGGGGGGGGGGGGGGGGGGGGAGGTGCTTCAAGGGCATGTTTGTTGTGGTTTAAAAGTGTACCTGAGAGAAATCACCTTGTTAGATTGTTGTGTCCCAAAATTATGAGGGCTTCAGCCCTCGGAGCTCCCCCCTCGCTTCCTACGCCACTGCAATCAGCTCCCTCAGTTCTGGTTTATCGTACACTGTCATAACTCTATGCTGGATACTAGTCCACAAAAGAGGTGTATTGACTGAAGTTCATTTCAATTTAGTGTTGCTGAGTGGCCGAGAAATAGTTTTTGAGTCCATTGCTTCTTTACTTCTAACCATACACTTCATGCGTGTGTGTCTTTGTATGTGTGTGTGTGTGTGTGTGTGCAGTATCCAGAGCAACGGTGTACATCTCTCATGTGCAGATGCTCTTATCAAATATGGTGCCTCATTGGATAAGCAAGTGAGAATGACTTAACTAAGTTGGTTAATACAAAGAAGTTAAAAAAAAATTTTCTCCTGTAAATTTGTTCATATTTTCTCGCTCATGTGCAGACGTCAGACGGTGCCACTGTGGTTCACATGGTGTGTGCCACGGGGGCGTTGTCCCTCCTGGAGCTCCTCCTACTTAATGACGCGAGGGCAGACGTGCAGGATTTCGAGGGTCGTTATCCTGTTCACTGGGCCACTCTTCAGAGCAACACTAAAGTCTTCACACAACTCCTGAAGGTGTGGAGGGAATGCCAAAGAAATAAAGTGTATTGCCTCATTGAGGAGGGTGGGTTTGTAGAGGGTGAGAGCTTTATGGGAAAGATTTCTTTTTTTAAGGAGATGGTATAGGGTTTACTTCCATATATGTACGTTGGTGAGTCACTTTATGAAAGCATGTAGGCATGTGTGGGTGGAGTTACAGAAATATATGATTGTAAGTGTTCTTGTCATAACACAAGGCTCTATTCGACACTTGTTTTTAAGTATGTACATATCAATGATTAGCCGTATCCTCTAACCTTGCCAGCAGCTGCTTCATGCAATAAGCTCGTGTGTGTGTCACACGCTTACAATACCTCGTACTGTGAGCTAATTCTCCTTTTTTGTTTAATTGTCTCATGTTTGTTTGTGTGTTTGTTTCTTTGTACAGAGGTGTGGTCCTGCTAATGGAGGGTTAGAGAGTGTTGATGATGCAGGTATGACGGTGCTCATGTGGGCGGCTTACCATGACAACCATCGTGTGGTGTCTCACCTCATGGACCAGGGGGCGGACACACAGGAGAAAGACAAAGATGGCTATACCGCCATGCATTGGTGAGAATCATGTAATTCTCTTTGTTTTTTCTTCCTTTTTTTCTCCTTTTACAATAAAAAATTAAATGGTAAAATTATCTAAGTAAATTTATGGGCACGTGGTACCGTAATAATAATGATACAATGATAATAGTAATAATAATAATAATAAATAATACTAGTGATGCGCTCTAATAGCACAAAAAATAGCGAAGCGAGCGATGCATGTTCCCTGTAATTGCAGCTATTCCATGCATGCTTGGTGTGGCTACAAAATACTGTCAAAGTGAGAAAACAATAGTGGTAGCTTTTTTCTATGATGAAGGCTCCTGGTACCGTAATCCTCAGGAATAGTCTAATAAATAAATTAGTAACATTTAATGGCTTTTCAAAAAGAAAGATTCTTTACTTCGTTACCTGTTTCTGTTTCGTTTTAGCTCTCCTCCTCCTTGCCCTGTCTTTTTCATTTCTTATCTCTCTCCTTACTAATTTTTCTTCTGGAGTTTCTAACGCCCTCAAAGCTCTTGACAGAGAGTTTCTAACGTTTTGTCTCTCTTCCGCAGAATTTGTTTCACTGGGCATCGCTACTTCGTACGGCGGGTAAACAAAACAAAATGTTGCTAAGAAGGTTACCCGGCCCGCACAAGCGCGTAGGAGAAAATGTGCACATGTACGCCCACGCAAGAACAAAAACAATTCCTAGACCTAAATATATATATATATCGCGGACTCATTAGAGAGTCAGCTCCGCTCGCTTCGCTGAATTATTAATAATAATAACAATAATAATAATGAAACTATGTATATATATATATATATATATATTCAGTAACATTATTGCAATAAAAGAAAAGAGCTCGGCTTGTGTTCTAGTAGAAATTCTGCAAGGTATGTAAATGGTAAAGTATCGTCAATTGAACCACCTTCATCCCACTGCACACATTCAAGGTTAATATCCTTTTACCAGATTCTTAATCATTCCTATAGCATTATTTACATACCACTAGGAATTGAGTGACTGTTACATGCATGCTACATGTGTTAGGGACACTCATATTCTGCTAATGCTATATTTAAAATGGATTAAAATAAATAAGAATTTGTTTATGGCAGTATCCACCTGTCGCCTGTTCCTAGTTAAAGCTTCTCCAGGTTATAGCATTGTTCACTGTGTATACCTGAGAATATCACTCGTCTGTAGGGCCTGCCGGATTATTATAGTATTATAACCACATTTCTAAATGATCATGTCCTTGTTGTAAAGAAAAAAGAGAGAAAAAAGAAACACTATTAATTTACTTTATAACTAAGGATTATGGACTGATTATTCTCATTTTCCCGTTATTTCTCTTAAATACCTTTATTATTCTAGAACTACTCCACTATGCTAGTCTATTATTCAAGGAAAAATGCTAGCATAATCTGGTAGGGGCTACTCATCTGATTGGTCATATTAACGCTAGTGCCGTGTAAATACTAAGCCAACAGACTCGTGATAATCTCCAGTATCAAATGAGTAATATAAATGTATCGGTACCCACATACATACACATGCATGTGACTAGCATGTGACTAACCTAGTGCATGCATGTGACTAGCCTAGTGCAAGCATGTGACTAGCCTAGTGCATGCATATGACTAGCCTATTGCATGCATGTGACTAGCCTATTGCATGCATGTGACTAGCCTATTGAATGCCATGTGACTAGCCTAGTGCATGCATGTGACTAGCCTATTGCATGCATGCCATGTGACTAGCCTAGTGCATGCATGTGACTAGCCTATTGCATGCATGTGACTAGCCTATTGCATGCATGTGACTAGCCTATTGCATGCCATGTGACTAGCCTATTGCATGCATACCATGTGACTAGCCTAGTGCATGCATGTGACTAGCCTATTGCATGCATGTGACTAGCCTATTGCATGCATGTGACTAGCCTATTGCATGCCATGTGACTAGCCTATTGCATGCATGTGACTAGCCTATTGCATGCATGTGACTAGCCTATTGCATGCATGTGACTAGCAAGTTTTAACTCTCTGACCGTGGCCGGCATATATATATATGCTGCATACTCAGGTAGACCCCTTACCTTATATGCGTGCTGCTGTGGCCGGGGAGCCTAATAGGCGGTAACCGCAGCGGGAATTTATTTAGCTATGCTTGCTAGTGGTGTTTATCAGCAAGGGCCCCAGGGTACAATTAGGTCATGTGAAGATTCAGAGGATGAATTTGAGGAGTGTGCGAAAGATGAAAGAATTCTGATGTTAAGACTGATAAGCAGTGGCAGTAGTGACAATGAACAGGAATGGAAGTGGATATAGTGAAATTGGGAGTGCTACACAGCTAGCTTCAGTTGTAGTTCACCATTCCCTGTCTAGTCGAGAGACATGTTCCAGAGGATGACCTCCAGACAAAATGCAAATCCTGGACTATTATGAACATGCATTGTTGGTAGCTTCAAAGCAGCGGCATACCTAAACAAAAAAACAAACACACATACTACCACACAACATGTGAGCAGGCACCAGTGTTGACCCATAGTGTGAACACTACGACACTAAATCAATCCCAGTACCTATATTTAGACAGCATGTCAGTGCTATATTTAGCATGTCAGTGCCATTTGTACTTCTTTCATTTATTCACAACAGATACATACATGTATTCATTCAGTCAGAAATATTTATTGAGCCCAAACACTTGGATATTAAAAAAAAAAAAACCCCGCTATAATAATAGGGAAGTGTTTGTAAACAATGGGTAAAAGCTACAACTCAGACTTATCGGGAATTCAACCTTTTTTACGTCCAGTTAATAAGTTTAGAAGTTCTCTGCTTGATCTACATAGTCAATAGAAGCTGTACTTTAATTCTCTGTTAAATCACACTGGATAAAGGTTAATTTACCTTTATTATATGGGCCAGGATTGGCTTCAACATCTCCACATAGTAATAATAGTTTCTGTTTTAGTGAAGTAGTTCTGGAATGAATTTCTTTATTGAACTATTCCAAATGGACCAGATCAATGGTAGAGATAGCAACTCTACTTTATTATTTATCTCTCGTGGCTTTATTCCGTTGTCTCGAGCCTGTGCCTTACTTTACTGCCAGTATCCTAATCTACTCCTTTACCACATGGCTGTAGGTGTTACTAGAGTTACTAACAGAACAGCGCCCGCGGCTGTGCACTGGATATTGAAATTAACTTGTGAAGTGTAAGAGTTAACTCGTGGAGTTTTCTGTAATAGAAGTGTTTGTGTCAAATTTATTCAAGGCACCTTGCCCGTGCTACTAAACTGTGTCCATTGTTGTGCAATCTTCCTTTTCCTAGAGAATGTTTCTAGACTTAAGAGCGGTGTGTCACTATGATTGCTTCACTTCACTATTACCAATGGTGGTTGTTATGATTATAACAGCATTTCACTAACTACTTACATCTAACACGTTTTATTCCTGTGACTACCTTCTAGTGATTGATTATTTGTATCCATGGAAGTCCTAGAGTGGGCTAGGATGTGTAATCATTTCATTTACCCATGTACGTCTTTCTTTGTACATCACATGTATCCACTATCGTGGGTTTTTTTAATTTTAATCTCAGTGCCTAGTCTCCTGTTATAATTAAATTATAATTAAGCATTCTGCTTTCATTGATTAGCCCAGTAGCCTGGAGTTGCTTAATAAGAATTATCCAATGAAATCTACACGAGTTTATTTCTCTGGTTATTTGTGGGGGATTGATATTAAATTTCCCAGTGGACTGAAGTTTGAGGGTTAGTGAAGGTCAACTATGGGAGGGAGGACCTCAGGTTCTGACTACTCCTCCAGCAAGAGATGTTTATTTTACTGGCATCTGTTTAGATACCGTGGCAACTGTTGAGGTATTGGTTACCTATCAAATGGCCCATTACGCTTTGCGTAAAGTCAAATTAGAACTTCAAATTAAGTAAGTGTTAATTTAGTTTAGATAAAAGTATTTATCAGGTCATCAAGTAACACAACTTTATAATTGGAAAAATATTTGCTTTATATTTGAGTTACAGGCAAACCATGCAAGAAATGTAGCAATAGGTTGCCTGTTGGTGGTCGCAGCTCAGCAGTTGAGCGACTGTTCGTTAAGCGAGGAGTACAGGGTTTGATCCCCATAATCAGTCGATTATTGTTTTAATTTTGTATCGTTTAGGAATATGTATGTATTTGGTCAAGTATTTTTTACTCTGCCTTGCCTCATGTGAGACTAATTTATTAATATCAAATTGGTTCAGTTTTAACAGAGGGAAAAAATAAAAGACTTGATCTGCTCGTGAACTACTTACTTCATTTTTATAAAATGATTTAATTGATATACCTTAAACTGGTCAAGTATCATAACATAGCATACCAAGCAATTTTCTAATTGAATTCTCAGCTAGGCAAGTAATATTGATACTGAAAAGCAGTTTGAAGCTATGGAGCAGCCTGTCATCATGGCCCAAGAGTTGAAGCTCTCTGAAGTGAAAGCTCTCAATTTCAGGATACAAGTCACCTAAATGTAGAATAGGACTTAAGACTTCCTCTCACAAGGAAATGAGGAGAGTGCAGAGATCACCGTAGGACTCCCGGCAAAAACTTTGACTTATAAATACTCACGAAACCAAAATAGAATTATATATACATAGTAATGTGTGTGCATGTGATGTGTGAGTGCATGTGTATGTGCATGTATGTGGGAGCACATGTATACTGAACCATTACATTCCTATTTGTAGCTAATTGAACTGTTATCAAATACTTAATAGATTTTCTACTTAGTTGTGAACCAGTCACATTATTAGTTGAAAACTTACAGTTTGATTTCCCTGTCAACACTCTGTCTATCCATCTGTGAGCTCACCTCTCTCTTTATCCTCCAGGGCTATCCATAGAGAAGGCAGTCATTCCCTCCAGCTGCTGCTAGTGCCGGACATGACGTACTTCAAGGACCATTTGGGCAAGACACTCATGCACGTGGCAGCTGAGAGAGGGTCGATGGGAGCCTGCGAGGTGGTTCTCAAATTGAGGCCAGACGCCATTCATGACAGAGACAAGAGAGTAAGAGATTGGAAGAGGACTGTTGGTCTAACGTAGCATTCCATAGGATGTGAAGTATTTGTTTTAATTAAAAGTTTGAGAATGATACAATTTTATTCTATTATATATTGTTATTCTTAAGGGAAGCATAAATTGTAGATTTAATACTGCCAATAGTGGTTGGGTAATTATTATAAGGGTAAAATTCATTTGAACTTTCGATGCTTTCAATTGAGCCCCTGGCTTGCATTGGGTAAAGTCCCACTGTGTGTGACTATGGAATTCTGTGTGTGAGGTAACCATTACAGAGCGTCCCTTTTTTTATTTTACTGATTTGCTAAACCTGCAAGCTCTAGACGGAATTATTTGATCAATGCTATAATTTTTGATATATTTTTTTCCTTTGAACTTTATTCCTCTCAGTTCTAATTTAAGATGTCTAATTTTAGTAATATTAATTGTTAACTACAGGGGCGTACCCCTCTGCACTATGGCGCAGCATGCAGCAGAGTGGACGTGTGTGCTCTGCTGCTAGACTACGGTGCGGACGCCTCCCAGAGAGACAGCTGCTTTAAGACGCCACTTGACTATGCCCGGGAGAAGAAATTAGACTACGTGGTCGCCTTGCTCAGTTGCCATGGCAATGCTGTGGCAGACTTTGCACGAGCATCCAGGTAGGTAAAGAGGAAGTCATTTGTTTGTGTTTGTGTTAGGCTAGTGTCATGGAGGGAGGGCTCGGTCTATGGGCATAGGACTCCAGAGTGGCCATACACTTTAGTGATTCTCTAATTGCAGTGAGTTGGTATAATTTATACACTCCATGTTTGTTTGTGTGTCCAGGTCAGTGAGTGTGTCTTCTCTCCTCCATCGCACCATCAGCTTCAACCAGCTGCCTGGTGGCCCCTGGACCAGCTCTCTCTCTGAGGAGCCCAGGGCCGACGAGGAGGAGAAGGAGGAGGAGGAGGCGCGAGATGTCCCCACCATTGCCACTGCTTCTACTACCACCCTAGGCAACTTCTCGACCGCCTCCGCAGATTCTGGGTTGCCATGGCAACCAGAAGCTCCTCCCACCGCTCAGAGTACCGTGGATGTTGGTGGTGGCATGCTGTCCGTGGATCCGGCCAGAGGAGGCTATCTGGGGAGGTTCTTCCCGGAGGACAAAGGTCAGCAAATGTCTGAAATCCTATAAACTGAACAGATATTGTATGTTGTGGTGTTGCTGATAATTGTTCTTAAGGTAAAGATGGTTCAACAAATGATAGTTGTGGATCCATGGCTTATCGATGGCACTTAGGGACAAACCTCATAACTCATTCTGTGAATTTGACTTAACAGACTTATTATTCAAATTTTTGCCTTCAATATAACCGTGCCTATTAGATTCAGATATTGTAACTAAGTCTTTCTCCGTTTGAATGAAACGTGGTATGCAGTCATCGATTCATAGATTAATAAAGTAAGCCCTGAGGTAATAAGGTTGATCTGGAGTGAAGGCGTGAAAGTTCTCCAGCTGTGTGGTTGTTGATTATGCAGAATTGAAACGACCATTTCCTCAGCACGACTTCCCCCGAAAGTTCACTGATACAATCTGAATAACTTCTCACCGAATACTGATTATTCCGTACTGTTCTTAGCAAGGAAGGTCTTTGCTATTTCTGCTATTACTCCACCACACCATGCACGCCATCCCTACCTGACTTGCGCCCTCTGAGACAGTTTTTCAGCAGCTCCATCATGTTATTAAAACATGACAGATGTAAAGTGATGGTGAAGAAACATCATCCCTATGCCTCCATTCTAACATACCACTGCCCGGTATCCTATTCCCGGTATCCCATTTCCCTTTTTCCTGTCCCTCCTCCATCTATTACAGGGGTGGCGTCGATAGTCCGACCAGTCCGACCATGGCCGGACCTTTTTCTCGTCATCTTTATTTGGTAAAGTAAGCATCTAATTGGTGTGGGCGTGTCCAGCATACTCGGTACGGTGCGACTTGGATTTAGCCTTACTCTGTCATTCTTCGAGCACGCTGCACGCGGTTCAATCCTTTACCCTGTCTGAGGTTGTGAGTTGTGGTCGATTTTTATCATGCCTATGGTACTTGAGGAGCTAACGGAAACAGCTAACCAACCTGAATCGTTTTCATTTCCTAAAAAAAAATTTGGAAAAAAAACTGTAGTGGAGCGATCATGTCAGCCTCAGTGGTTTAAGACGTGGTCTTGGCTTCATTACAATGAAGCTGAGGACTCAGTTCATTGTCATTTATGCTTGAAGGCTTTGAAGTTTAAGCATTTGACATTAGCTCTGGAAGTGATCCTGCATTTGTGAGTTTGCCATTTAAGTACTTAATTTCATTTTTTTATGCATATGACGAAAAATTGTTTAAATTAGCTTCTTAGGGGGTTCAGCAACTGGAAGGAAGCTACCCAATCTTTTCGGTCACATGAAACTAGAAAGTGTCATAAAATTGCAGTGGAAAAGCTTATAACTTTGCCTAGAACTACTTCAAATATTGGCTAAATGCTGTGTACTTCTTTAGCTAAAAGTCAGGCTAATAGCAGGCATTGTTTATTGAAAATTTTAAGCAGTTTAAGGTACTTGGCGAGACAAGGATGTGCAA
>WLWD01001156.1_pt1 | contig 27125 bp, 12 predicted proteins | sample 6712731 | NCBI WGS metagenome assembly WLWD01 (sample SAMN12718690, study PRJNA576275) | sponge metagenome | isolation source: marine sponge | host: Mycale hentscheli | place: New Zealand: South Island, Marlborough, Capsize Point | collected 2014-11-01
ATGAAAATGAATTACGTACGTTCAATAGATGTAGTGGCACGACTTTATGGACAGTGAGATGTCTGGGCTCTACCTCAAGCTACACCCAGAGTGGTAGTACTCCAGTTGAGACCTGTCAGAGCAGCCACCCTAGGCAGCCAGTCTGACCGGCACATCAACCAGGAACATTGTCTCCAGGAATAGAACGACAACATTATCTGTATCTTTTGAACCTGAACTATATACATGCATATCTTGGACATAATCACCTCCATATATCGTCATGTTGCCTGCATGCAGGCACGTGAGCCTTAGTTCTGTACCACCCACCACCAATATAACTTGTAATTTTCCACCTCGTGTTCAGTTGTCAGTCATGTTCTAAAATTGCGAGAACCTATGTCTAGATTATCTCTTGGGCTAAGTTTACCTGCATGAAGAGCTGATTACTAACTCTGGTCCTTCGAGAATATAGTTCCATTTTATCTAGTACGTACCACCTTCCAGTGTTGGCCTTACAACCCGACATTGAGTTGATCCTGCTCGAGATAATCTAGACATACATTGTAGTTCTCGCAAATTTTAGTAGACATGACTGACAAAATCCTCCGCTGAAACGAGGTGGAAAGTGTTGAAGTGAATGACCCTTAGGTAACTGACGTTGATTAGAAGCTGTCTCAAATGCCTCACGGTAAGACTGGAATTGTGCTGATTTGATGATAAGACATTTGGCTTTCGTGATCTCCTCAGAGGTCAGCTGTTGGTTGGTGATTCGACTAGGTGTTGAAGTTCTACAGTTGGTAATAAACCTCCGAAGCCAAGATATGATTCGGACAAGTTTAGGGAAACTGGAGTACCTATTCCCACAATTCCCATGGTGGTTCTGATGATGTGACGGCGACATTAGTTGCTTTGGGCTTGAATCCAACAGAATCATCAGGATACGTTAGGTTGAGGTGTGGCCAATCTACAGGTGAAAGCTTCAGCCAGGTTGGACCTTCCCACCACAGGGTAGTGCTCAGTAAGGTTTCAACCGTGGTGCCACGACAGGCAAGATCAGCTGGGTTGAAGTTGGTGGAGACGTGTCTCCACTGAGCAGAAGGTATAAGTTCGTTGATAGCGGTGACTCTGTTTGCTTGATAGGTTTGTAATCGATGAGGTGAACTATGAATCCAATGCAATGTGACAGAGGAATCAGTCCAAGCAAATATAGATGAAGTTGGTAAGTTTAGATCTGATGCTACTAAACTCAGTAGTTTTGCCAAGAGGAGGGCAGCAGTTAACTCAAGCTTGGGGGTGGTCAGAGTCTTAATCGGTGCAACTCTTGATTTGGCCATCACCAGGTTTACATTGGTTGAGGTGTCTGCAGCAACTGTCCATATCATAGGCCTTCTCTGAAGCATCTGAGAACCCATGAAGCTGGATGCTAGGATGGTTGGTGTCAGATGTGAGTCTTCTGGGCACTGGATGTGCTGCTAGGTCAGGTAACGCTGCTGTCCAAGCATGCCACAGATTCTCAAGGTCAGCTGGAATAGGTTGATCCCAGCCGAAACCAGATTGCCACCATTGCTGAAGAATCAGTCGGGCTACCACGGTGACTGTGAGTTACCCTTCCCCTAGTACTAACTACAGGTAGTAAAAATATCTAGTGTGGAATAGACCACTTATTACACTTGTCAGAGTGATATGGCAAGATATTTCACTCTCAGGCTTTATTTTCACTAGCCTCTGGCTGTCAAAATAAATTAGCCTACTCATGAAAATTTTTGCCATATCACTCTCTGACTCATGTAATAAGTACTATATATATATTATATATAATATATATATTTGTATGGATGGTAAGTATGCTCCCTAGTGGGTGCCAGTTTTTTCTCCTACAACACAGCTCTTTAGGCTTGACCCTACTTTCATCTGATACTACAACATTAAGCAAGTCTTACTTGAAACATGGGTACAAAATTGTGAGATAATTCCTACAAAATGCTTGTTTTTCAAGTCCCAAAAAATTACTGCAAATGGTTACTATGGCATTGAAACCCTTTACCAAATGTAATTTCAAAAATTCATTTTTTTTAGGCTGCTAAATGTCGCTCGTTGGTTACAAAAATAACTGGCTGCCAAAACTTGAATTTTCCAGTAGTAACGTATTTAGGACATTTCATGCTTTCACCACCTTTCCTGTAGAGGATAGGGCTGTACTATAGTGCATGGCATTTAACCCTATCCTGTACAGGAAAGGTGGCGTAAGCATGAAATGTCCTAAATACGTGACTACAGGAAATTTAAGTATTTGCCCTGTGATGTGTTGTTTTGGTAGAGCTGCAACCTTGTTCACCAGTTATACTAGTAATTGAGGAGAATGGCTTAAATTTGATATCACAGAAGTTACCGCTACTCAAGAAATGATAATAGAGTATTTCTATATTTGTTTGCTACAATTAATGGTCAACTGCTATAACAGTTTTGCATGACTACGCTAAAATAAATTGTGAAACAATAGTGTAGTTTTATGTAACCCATAACTAGGCAGGCTCACTCAATATTTGAGCTCAAGCACACCAATAGTTCATATATGTTTGAATGTACGCATGTCATTTCTGTACTTTGACCCTGGCATTTTTGTGTTAGCTCAGTGGTCGACCCCATCCCAAACTTCACTAAACAGAATCTTCAGGTTTATCAATCATTACCTGTATCATCCAAGTAAATTGAATTGTTCACCTCTTTGATTCTTTTATGGTTGCACTTAAACTTACAAACGTACCGGAGTTCATTTTCTATTCGAATTAGTGGCCACAGTCAAGCTTATCAGCTATTTTGTCATAGTTGTACGACCCTACGCGACAGTGTTGTTCTTACTTGAAAATCCATTGTCCAATAGTCTAACCATTAAGGTAAGTCTAGTTTAGGCATGTCCAGTAAACAAGTGTGTGTGAAAGTGTTGTGTGTTTACAGCTACTGCTTAGCTAAAGAATAGCACAAAGTATTTAACTAGTAAATAAATATATACGTTGCCTTTACAAAGATATTCAGTTAATACAGCAGTAAGTATGTCTTAATGTAGGCTTAGGTTCAAACCTATGCTGTAATTCCATAGAAATGCATGTTATTGTTTTTTTTTGTTGTTGTTCTTTTTTTGCCTTTTTTTAAGTCAAACAATTGCTGCGAGTGATTACTATGGCATTAAACCCCTATGTAAACATAATTGAAAACTTGACTGTTTTTTTTTTAGTACCTGGAGTGCTAGAAGTTAAAAATTAATCATTGTAACAGTAGCTACTGTAATTTTATGTAACTTAATTAGGGAGGCTCACTCGCCATTTGTGCTCAAGCACACTACTAGTACTCATAGACATAAAAACATGATCAATATTGTCTTCAAGACTATATGATAGTATCACTATTTTCCTTGATTGTTCTGCTTATCTAAGCAGGATGCTAATAAGAACTGTTGAAATTATCTTTCCATTTCAGCCATCTATCCAGATTTCTGGAGCCAGCTGCATTTTCTGGTGGTTGTAATGCAATGTTAGTAGACATTAGGAGTGATGGCAACTGCTCCTTTCGATTTGCTCTTTCATTGTTGTCTAATGAATAAACAATATTTTCAATGACAAAGTTTAATCACTACATTGCCACCATGTAACGCTTGGGTTAAGCTACACTTCCTACTAGCTTGCAATATCAACTCAGGGCCATATCTAGAAAAAATTAAAAATTTTATGGGGAGCGGTGGAGGCAAATATTTAATGTCAGTTGCGTATACCATAGGCAAACTTTTAATAAACTATATATATATTTACATAATATAATAATATTATTTATGTATAATTTATTATGTATATTACATATTCTGCTCTTAGTATGAATTTGCACAATCTATAGATTGTGCTGCACATTCTATAAATTCATAGATTGGGTGACAAAAAGAAACATCTGGGTTTTATTAAACCCAAAAAGGTATAAATGATAATAGAATAATATTTGATTTTCCATAGAGCTAAAATTTTCAACCAACAAGCTTTTCACCACCATTATGTATCATTCATTTATCAATTAAAAAATTAATCAGTCACTTTCCCTCCTACTACACTCAAATAAATCACAATTATGCTAAGTGCAATGTAAATAAAGTAGCAAAATTACAAATACTGGTATGGTGGAGTGTTGTCCCCTGTCTCTCCTACATATGGCCCAGCTAACTGTAGCTTACTGTGACAGTGACCCTGAGACAGAGACCTATGAACACAAGTGATAACATTGTACAAACAAGGCACAGAGGAAATGATGCCATAACACAGCATTAGTAACAGTACAGATTATGCCACACTCATAATTGCTGATTCTGCTACTACTTTCAATTTCAAACATTACATCCTCTACAACTACTACAAACCATATCAAGGAAACAGTTGTCTCATTTACCCAGAAGAGTAAAAACAATAATGAAAAGGAAGAGTGCAAAAGTGTTTGTAGTTTTAATGCTATCATTTGTGTTTTCTGGAGCACATGGCTCTGTAGAAATGAGACACGTTGTATTTCAAAATGAAAATTTGAGTTACAATTTTGCCATAAGTTGCATTAACATATCTACTTCTTGTCTGCCTTGGTCAGTTTGTGAGGTTAGTCAGGATGTCTGCAAGTGTATCAAACTTTCAGAGTATTTTTTGATCTGTAATGAAAGTATACCAAACGAATTAAGGGTGGCCGCACATAGCAACGCGCACCGCCTATAGATCCGGACAATAATTTAATTCCCGCCAATACCCCACCATTCGATAATACGCGAGCAGAAACAATCGCGCAGTAGTAACCTGATAATATGTCTGACTGGAACAATTTCATGTGTGAAAAGTTCCATAGAACTGGGAGTCTTTGTGGGAAGTGTGATACAGTGATATGTCTTGTATGAAATGTGGTACCAGTAGTTCCAACTGGTGGAAATATATCTTGTTAGCTTATGTCCCACTTACAGTGTTTCACTTGATAGTGTTCTTCTTTAACAGTTAAACTAATAGGTACACTTTATGGTATTTGGAAATTATACTTTTTTCGTACCTATGACTATGGTCTTTGTTTTAAAATGAGCTCTGTAGAAGTGTTGTCTATGGATCTTGCAGTAGCAGTGTACCCTTTCATACTCATGCTTTTTTCTTATTTTTTAGTCTCTTTACATGACCAGAACTTTAAGCTATTAGCATTCATTTGTAATCCATTTGAAATCCTCTTTAGCAAGTGGCAAAGCAATTTTGTATTAAACACCACTACAATAAACACTTTTGCAGCTTTCTTTTATTTGTCAAATATAAAATTCTTCAGTATTTGTTTTGACATACTCACTCCAGTTAAAGTCCACCAGTTTTATAGTCCCCTACAAGTGAACTCTAGCTGGAGGCTCTACTATGACCCTACAATAAAGTACTTCAGTCAACAACATCGATGGTATTCCATTATAGCTCTTGTCATTGCATTTGTCTTCATCATTATTCCACTTCTAGTCCTTCTTTTTTACTCCACTCGAAACGTTTATTTATGGCTTAACTCTTAATGTGGCCTTCTTTTGTTATGGAGCAATCATAATAATAATTTTTGTTATCATGACTATTCTCATAATATCCTTTCAAGTCAACTTTAAAATACTTATCCTCTTCTATACTAATATTTATCTTGCTTGTAGCCTGATCGACTAAACTAAAATTAAGAAATCAAGTTTCTTGAGTTCATTACATGTTGATTTAAATGTGGCGTGTTTCTTTTTTAATTTCAAACCACTATGGAGCTTTAGACACACTATAAAATGACCCTCAACAATACATTTGTGTGTCAGTAGTGATGACAACTGACAAAGATAGTGTGTATTCACGAATAATTCATGAGCTGAGTTGAGTTGGTAAAGTGTCATCATTACCTGAATGTGAACTGCATTAGATAGTGGAATTTATTTAGTAATACAAGAATCGACAGGAAAACGATTATAATGCAAAAAAATAATAAAATTGATGATTATTAATTGGCGAGCGAGCGTAGCGAGCGAGACAGTATTAGGGGTGGACAATGCAAAATCGGGTATATGTTATATATATATATATATGTATGTATGTATGGATGGTACGTATGCTCTTTAAATGCGCGCGCTTCTAATTACGTAAGTTAGGTAAAGCGTTCACAGTTCCAGTTTTTTTTCAATTAACGAGCGCGGAGTATCCTGCTGCAGACGCAACATTGTTTCAACCAAAAAGTTTACAGCTACTCTCTTCTTGAAACAATCGTGAAGTCTTTGTCAAGCTGCGCTTCTTTGCCACTGCTTTCGAAGTTTATTCAGGTAATTGTTAGTTTAGTCTGGGATCAGAGACTTTAGATTCTCTGATGCTAACTGAGAATGGAAAGGGTTACACTGTGCACTACAGTTAGATGTAATTTCTGTCCTATTTTTCTGTAAAAAGAGTCTGCTCGCTCGCCATGCATTTGCGCTATTCGAGCGCACCACTAGTATATATGTATGTATGTATGGATGGTACGTATGCTCTTTAAACGCGCGCGCGGGGAACTTTTTTCTCCCAAAAACACGGCTATTTAGGCTTGACTCCAGTTTATTCTGAAACTACAGCATTAAGCAAACCTTACTTTATACTTAAGCTCCAAAGTATGAGAAAATTCCTGCTAAAACGCTTGTTTTCAAGACACAAAAAGTTGATTCGACAGGTTACTATGGCATTGAAGACCCTTTTCCAGACTTAATTTCAAAACTTCGCCGTTTTATGGGGGGATACGGAGTGCCTGTTGTTGGTTGTCAAGAGCCGTTGGTAGTCACAATGCCGTAGTATTAATGCTATGGAAGCTACTACTTCTCGAGGGAAGCTGAGATAAGTTCGCAATTCCATATTTGTTAGCTAAATATGCAAAATTAACTCTGGCCTTTCTTTTTTGTAGCTAAGAGCTAGTTAACAGTGACTGGTAAATTTTAATGGTCAGATTGGCTCAAATTTAGTACTACAAAAGTTACCACTGCTCAAGAAAATGAGGTAAGAAAGTAATTGTGTATTTGTGTGCTAAAATTGATTGTCTTTTGTTTTTGTAGGTGAGAGCTTGTCAAGAATTCAAGGTAATTCCGATGGTCAAAGTAACTTCAATTTGATACTACAGAAGTTATCAATACTCAAGAATGATGTAAGTAGTAATTCCATATTTGTTGGCTAAAATTACAAATAATAACACTGGTTTATTTTTTATCGTAGCTGAGAGCTTGTTCAAGAGTTACTGGTGATTGAGATTATCAGAATGTTTGATACTACAAAAGTTGGTAAGAGAGTGATTTGTATTTGTTTGCTGAAATCAAATGTCATAACTGCTATTATAGTGTTTGCATGAAGTAAGCTAAAACATAGTAACATTTTATGTTACCTAACCATCAGGCTCGCTCGCCATTTGTGCTCAAGCACACCACTAGTTTATATATATGGACATATGTATGTCATTTTGTACTTTGACCCTCCGTATTTTTGTGTTCGCTCCGTGTTCGACCCCGTCCCAAACTTCACTAAACAGAATCCTCCGGTTTAGCGACCATTACCCGTATCACCTTAGAAGTTGAATTGTTTACGGCTTTGAATTGTTTTGCGGGTGCAGTTAAAACTTAAAATCGTATGGGAGCTCCATTTCTATTCGAGTTAGTGGTGGTGGCAAGTTAATACGCTATTTGTCACAGTTATAAGCCCTACTCAACAGTATTTACTTAAAAATGCATTGTCCACTAGACGAACCACGAAGGTAAGTCTTGCGTAGGTATGTTCAGTTGTGTGAAAGTATTGTGCGTTACAACTACTATTAAGAATATCACAAAGAAAATTTTAAATAACGTGATTTGATTTTGTTGCTTCTTTTTCAATTCAAACTGTTGCGGGAGCGGTTACTATGACATTGAAACCCCTTTACCTCATACGTAATTTAAAAACTCGACTTTATTTTAATAGCTTGAGTGTTAGTTGTAAAAATTTAACAATAGTGTAGTTTAAGGCTCGCTCGCCATTTGTGCTCAAGCACACCACTAGTAATTGTAACTTATTATAATAAAACTTTTAAATAAAATTAAAAAAAATTAAAATAATAATAAAAAAATAAAATGAAGTTAGGTTGTGATGCCTCCGTATACTGATACGGAGTTCCCTCGCTGAACCGCAATCGAGAGACGCTGCAGGAGATAGTCAGTTGAATGAAGTTCCCTTGTCTCCAGCCTGATCCGTCTACCCAGATACCTTACCAAGGCCATCAACTTGGAGCCCAGCACTCCCATGGTCTCGATTGCAAGTGGAGAAAAGAAATGGCTCGGTGGAAGGCTACTATATAGTTATATATAAAAAAAAAACAAAGAAAAAAAAAAGACTTCCTATACTGGATTTCAATCCACAGTCCTGCATGCTTACGATTAAACTGTCCAGAGCTAATAGCTTAAAAATTATTAGGTAGAGTGCCTTATTGTATCCTCTTATTTCTTAGGTTTTGCTCTGTTTACCTCCAACTCTATAAAATCAGAGTGTTTGTATTCATGAAAATTCATTTGCCAATAGTAGCTAACCACTAATCATGGGTAGAAGAAAGGCAGAGTCACTACCCAATTCTACAAAAAAGACACTGTTACAATATCCAGTACTTTATGACGTGTCTCTAACATTTGACATTCTAGGATGGTACACTCCAGCTACTATATATTTCTCTCAAGATGTTTCTTTATGCATGGCCACACCTATAATAGTAATTCTCCTTCATTGTCAGTGGTTCATGTGTAAACTTGACTTCACCTGTTCTTCCTTGTCCATTTTACTAATTTGACTTGAGAAAATAAATTTTCACTTCTTCCCGGTGCAGCCCTTCTAATTTTCATTATTGTATGCATGGCTCATGCATCCAATAATTACTGCTCAGGCCAAAGTCATCAGAACCGATCCTTCCAACAAGCTACTATTTGTGTGGTATGCTTACAGCCAACCACCAATTCATCAGAATGTCACATTATTGACTTCACAACTACAAGCTAACATTGTATAAATAATAACAATGACTTCACAATGTTTGTTTAACTGCAGTTATTACTTTCAATTTCGAAAAATCAATCCTCTATAGCTAACGACAAGCTGTATAGCAGAAAAAAAAACTTATTTCATTTACCAGGAGGAGTGAAGATAGTAATGGAAAGAGATAGTGCAGTAAAGCTTGTAACTTTGATGCTGTCATTATTGTTTTTTGAAGCACATGGCTCTGTAGAATTGAGACAAGTTGTCCTTCAAAATGAAAATTGGAGTTACAATTACTCCAGGAACTGCATTAATGAATCTGCTTTTTGTCTACCTTGGTCAGACTGTGATGCTAGTCTGGGTGGCTGTAAGTGTATTATATTTTCAGGGAATCCTCTAATCTGTAAAGAAGTCGCACAAAACAGATTAACTCTTTACGTTTTGGACTGCAACTGTGTCACTATTGATGAAGACAATGAGAGACAAATGGTGGAAGTAGGAAAGTGTATCTATAATTGTGCAAGAGATCAAGATCTGTATTTAATTTACCAACAATTACCTGGTAATATGTCCGACTGGAACAAATTTATGTGTGGAGAGTTCCATAGAACTGGGAGTCTTTGTGGGAAGTGTGATACTGACAGAGACTACTACCCCCGAGTGTACTCCTTTGATATGTCTTGTATGAAATGTGATAACAGTAGTTCCAACTGGTGGAAATATATCTTGTTAGCTTATGTCCCACTTACAGTGTTTTACTTGACAGTGTTCTTCTTTAAAGTAGACATACACTCGTCTCAGCTGCAAGGCTTCATTATTTACTCACAGTGCTTAACAATACCCCCATTAGCACGCAAATTCTTGTTGTCTACAAAACACAAGCCTGTAATTTTAGAACTAGTTAAACTATTAGGTGCACTTTATGGTATTTGGAACTTAGACTTTTTTCGTACCTATGACTCTGGTATTTGTTTTAAAATGAGCTCATTAGAAGTGTTGTCAATGGATCTTGCAATAGCAATGTACCCTTTGTTGCTCATGCTGTTTTCGTATTTATTAGTCTCTTTACATGACCAGAACTTTAAGCTATTAACATTCATTTGTAAGCCATTTAAAATCCTGTTTAGCAGGTGGAAAAGCAATTTTGCAATTAAAACTTCTACAATAAATACATTTGCAGCTTTCTTTTTTTTGTCAAACATAAAATTCTTCAGTATTTGTTTTGACATACTCACTCCAGTTAATGTCTACCAGTTTCATAATCCTCTGCAAGTGAACTCTAGTTGGAGGCTCTACTATGACCCTACAATAAAGTACTTCAGTCAAGAACATCAATGGTATGCCATTATAGCCCTTGTAATTACACTTGTCTTCATCATTATTCCACTTCTATTTCTTCTTTTTTACTCTACTCGAGTATTTCACAAGTTTCTTTCTATTCTCCCACAGCGCTGGCAGTTATTTTTACATGCTTTTGTAGACTCCTTACAGGGTTGTTATAAAGACGGTACAGAGCCTGGTACTCGAGATTGCAGGTGGTATGTACCCATGCTTTACATTTGCCGTCTTGTAATAACGTTTATGTATGGCATAAGTCTTAATGGTGCCATATCTTCTTATGGAGCAATGATGATTACATTATTCGTTATTATAACTATTCTGATAGATCCTTTCAAGTCAAGTTTAAAATATTTATCCTCTTCTATACTAATATTTATCTTACTCATAGCCTGTTTCAGTGTGTCATTCATAGGAGCTGTAATGGCGGAAGAAAAAGGAAATATCATCACTTCCTTTGTGTTTAATTTGCTATCCGTTGCAATATCGTCCCTTCCTCTATTTTACATTGCAATTATCGCAATACATTGGATCAGCAGTCATCTACGCCTACATTATAAGTTTAGAGCACTAGGATTTAGAATAACTACATAATATAATTTAAACTCAAACAATGAATCCATGGTAATTTATTCAGGCGTCAACATCACTATAATTATTTTATATTTTCGTAAACAGACTAGCTTCTATTATAGTGACCATAAGCACACAAATATTTTTATCACCTATTATTATCACAATTACACAATACATATACATAGCTAAATGTAAAATATTTTACTTTTTTAAACTCTTAAAAGAATATGCAATTATTGTGGATGGCCAGAAGAGAGATCAATACATTAGCTAGTTGTTTCTTTGACAGACACATAATATGAGATAAATGTATGAATTCATGCAGAATCAATCAATGCAGTTGTGTTAGTTAATTATCAGTCAGTATTATAACTTAATAGTAATTACGTAGTGGTAAAAGGATCAGCCTGACATAGGTATATTTTAACATTGTGGGTACTAAAAGTAGAAAAAACTCTTGCAGGCTCTTCCTACCACTCTCACCTCTTCACATTAAATGGGATGGTGTTTCTGCCAAGGATAGTTAGTTAGTTAGTCTTGGTATGTTCAGTGGGAAGTTGTTACATAAAATGTCTGACTGATTACATACTTAGTTTAATTATTCCAAATGACATTATTATTTTTACAAATTGCCTTGTTTTTATTGGTTACTTTTAGTTTCTTTTATGTGAAGCTAACATAACAAATTAATTTAAAATTTTTAATAAAATAATTTTAGAATTGTCCGATACACTTGAAAATGTGTTGTACATTCAGTTGATTTATTGAAACTTTAGGTGATATGAAAAGGTGTGGGGTCTGTAGCAGAAACTAGTCTTTTAGTAAAAGTTGCCATAGATGTCTGACAGTCCTAACCTTAGCTGACCACAGGATAGAGCTCTGACTTACAACTTGGGCTTGACAAATCAGAACAGGATGTAGTATATTCAACTCCAACTCATACAACAGTCATTTAGGGACAATTAAAGTACTCAAATTAAACCAATTTTGGGAAAGTGAGATTGGATGACAACATGACTTACAAAGAGAGAAGTGTATCAGTCTCGATAGATGAAATAATAAATATTGGATGGACCAATAATGAAGGTTCAAGAAGATGATATGATAAAATAAATTACAGTGTAGTCATAACAACACAATTATTGATTGTGAATAGTTGACTTGTGAGATAATCTGTTATGAAAATGAAACGTCCAATAGATGTAGTGGCACAACTTTATGGATAGTGAGATACATAGTAAAAACAGTGAAGGAGTGTTTACAGTAAATGTCACAATGCAAAGTTTAGTAAAAGATATATCCATTAGGTTTTGAGCGTGTCAAAAAAAAATGATGTAAAGGGAAGCCATGCAGATAGCGTTAATGATACAAAGACATTGATTGGAGAGTACATATACAGTACCAAGCTCCTTGTCTTGTAAAACAACTAGTTTATACTCCAACAATGATGACCATTACCAAACACCCAAACATTAGTTGCACTAAACGTGTGAAATCATTTTATCTACTTGATCAATTGGACTATACTTACAATGAAAATATAGAACTCATAGAAGTGGGTTAGTATTCATATTCCACCCTAGATATCTTCACAATGATATTTTGAGGTACTGATGTGAAATATCTCAAGATATTTCACTCTGTATTATGCAAGCTCACTACCCTTGTAGTTATAACAACTGGCCAGGCTCTCTACTTTTCCTGGTTTTCACAGTTACCTCCCCCTGGTCTATACTTATCCAACCTAGAGCAGCTGCTAAAATAACAGCTAGGGGTTAGGCTCCAAATTGTGATATAATTGCTTGTTTTAAGGGTGCTCAAACACTCTTTGAGCACGAAAAACCGCCAAATAGTCCACGGTGCTAGGGCCTGTTAAACTTACTTCTGCTTTCCCCCCCCCCCCCCAATTATTTTATTTATGCAGGCCAGCAAGTACTGCTAGGAGAAAGCACCTACCAAGAATGAAGACTGGAAGTCTATCGCATCTCAAGAAATACCCTCACCATTTTGGACTTCTTGGCAGTACTGCACGGCTACCACCGTAGTTTAGAAGCTGATTTTTTTTCTTACCCGTGCGTGCATGCCATAACGTTGAGTTTTTGTTGAATTTGATTTTACTTTTCTATTTACTCACCTTACCACGTGAACTATTGTCGATTATTTCAGTGAAATTCCATACATTAAAAATATCTCAACGTTATAGGGTCGACCACTTGTGGCCCTAAATCCTGGCAAAATTTGAACTATAGCAGTCAGTCCATTCCTGAGCAGTACGCAAGATGAGATTCTGGATCCATTACTTTAGAGCGCGAGAATTTTTTATTGTAAGTTGACTTCGCCCCGCCCTATCAGTACGCGCGTAGTGCTGGTGAGTGAGACACAGCTGCATTTCACGGGCACGGGCACTAATTTGTTACAGAGCGGGGCGTGACTTTGTGGTAGATAACGTGCTACTATTCAGCTGGAGTGCGCTACTAAAGACGCCCAGTCGTTGCTATGTGTGAGCACCCCAGCAAGTTACTGCAGTTGGTTAATATGGCATTGTGAACCCTTTACCAGATGTATTCTCAAAACTTTGCCATTTTTTGAGGGCTGCTTAGTGCTTAGTGCAACTTGTTGGTGGTCAAGAGCCAATGGTAGTCAGAATGGCTTAAATAGGAAGCCACCACTATTTGGGGGAAGCTGAGGTAACACCATTCATGCTCAAACACACCACTAGTATATATAATATATAATAATAAAATGGCAAAGTTATTTCACCATATCACACTGGCTAATTTATTTTCACAGCCAAAGGCAAATGAAAATATAGCCTGAGAGTGAAATATCTAGCCATATCACTCTGACCGATGTAATAAGTGGTTTATTCCACACTAGATATCTTCACTGGAGTTTTTTGGTAACTCACAGTGTAAAATTTGCAAAAACTCACTAGGGGCTCCCAAAACCCCCAGCTGATATTATAGCAGCTGCTCTAGCCTGGCTAGGTAGGCTCCACTAGAGCAAAGGTAGCTGTAGTAAAAACCTAGAAGACTTGCCAGGCCTTGTTGCTATAGCTACTCTGGTAATGAGCTTGCAGCAATACAGCCATGAGATAACACTTTGTGGTATTGTGAGACATCTCACTTCACATACCTAAAAATATATCATTGTGAAGATATCTAGTGTGGATTACAATATATATATATATAGATATTATTTGTATGGATGCTCCTTAAACAAGTGGGTGCCAGTTTTTCTCCTAAAAACACAAGCTTGACCGTACTTTTATCTGATACTACAACATTAAGTAGGTCTTACTTGAAACTTGGTACAAAATTGTGAGATAATTCCTGGGAAACGCTTGTTATTCAAGTCCCAAAAAGTTACTGCAAATGGTTACTATGGCATTGAAACCCTTTACCAAATGTAATTTCAAAATTTCATTTTTTGGGGCTGCTAAATGCCGCTCATTGGTTGTCAAAGTGCTACTAGTAGCTGGAGTGGATATGTATTAAAACTACGGATTGAAAGAAGCTGAGGTAAGTGCATAGTTCTGTATTTGTTAGCTGAAAAAAATAACTGCCTATGTTATATTTGGTAGAGCTGCAACCTTGTTCACCAGTTACTAGTAATTGAGAATGGCTTAAATTACAGAAGTTACCCCTACTCAAGAAATCGATAAGAGAGTAATTCTGTACACCACTAGTATATATATTATGTATATATATATGTACGCATGTTATTTTTGTACTTTGACCCTGGCATTTTAGTGTTAGCTCAAAGGTCGACCCCATTCCAAACTTCACTAAACAGAATCTTCAGGTTTATCAATCATTACCTGTATCATCCAAGTAGATTGAATTGTTCACCTCTTTGATTCTTTTATGAGTGCACTTAAACTTACAAACGTACCGGAGTTCATTTTCTATTCGAATTAGTGGCCACAGTCAAGCTTATCTGCTATTTTGTCATAGTTGTACAAACCTACGCGACAGTTTGTTCTTACTTGAAAATCCATTGTCCAATTAGTCTAACCATGAAGCTAAGTCTTGTTTAGGCATGTCCAGTAAACAAGTGTGTGTGAAAGTGTAGTGCGTTTACAGTTACTGCTAGCACAAAGTATTTAACTAGCATATAAATATATAGTTGCCTCTTACAAAGCTATTCAGTTAATACAGCAGTAAGTATGTCTTAATGTAGGCTTAGGTTCAAACCTGTGCTGTGATTCCTTAGAAATGCCTGTTATTGTTTGTTTGTTTGTTTGTTTGTTTTTAAGTCAAACAATTGCTGTGAGTGGCTGATATGGCAGTAAACCCCTGTGTAAACATAATTGAAAACTTGACAGTTTTTTTTTTTTATTACCTGGAGTGCTAGAATTTTAAAATTAATCATTGTAACAGTAGCTACTGTAATTTTATGTATTTTAGGGAGGCTCACTCGCCATTCATGCTCAAGCACACTACTAGTACTCATAGACATAAGAACATCATCTATATGGTCTCCAAGACCATAGTATGGCAATGGATCGTTCTGCTTATCTAAGCAGGATGCTGATAAGAATTGTTGAAATTATCTTTTCCATTTCAGCCATCTATCCAGATTTCTGGAGCCAGCTGCATTTTCTGGTGGTTGTAATGCAATATTTGTAGACACTAGGAGTGGTGGCAACTGCTCCTTTCAATTTCCTCATTCATTGTTTTCTAATGAATAAACAATATTTTCAATGACAGTTTAATCACTACATTGCCACCATGTAACACTTGGGTTAAGCTACACTTCCTACTAGCTAGCTATACCTAGTATATACTTTAAGACAGATTCAACAGGATCAACTCAGGGCCATATCTAGAAAAAAAATAAAAAATTTATGTGGAGTGGTGGGGGCAAATATTTGATGTCAGTTGCATATAGCATAGGCAAACTTTTAAAAAACTATATAATATATATATATTATATATATATATATGTACTTATAGCCCGTTACCCGAGCGACCGCGCTTGTCGTTAAGAACTATAAATCTGATACAGTCTGGTATGCTCGTAAGAAAATGTATTAGCGGGGAAAAGTCTGATATAGTTCTTAGCAACCATAATTAGGGTGGAAGGCAGATCAAAGCAAAATGGAATAATGAAGAGTTTGGGTACTTTAATACAATTACTAAGATAGCTAACGCTATACTTTGCTCGTTGTTTATGTTTGGGCTATAAAATAGTTATAAACCAAAATCATTAGGTTTGTATTTCGATTTATAAATCCTTGCCACTCGGGCTCCGCCCTCGTGTCTCGGAGTTTATAAATCGCATACAAACCTCAATTTTGGTTTATAACTATAACATATATAATAATATGTACTATTTATGTACATATAATTTATTATATATATTACATATTCTGCTCTTAGTATGAATTTGCACAATCTATAGATTGTGCTGCACATTCTATAAATTCATAGATTGGGTGACAAAAAGAAACATCTGGGTTTTATTAAACCCAAAAAGGTATAAAGGATAATAGAATAATATTTGATTTTCCATAGAGCTAACATTTTCAACCAACAAGCTTTTCACCACCATTATGTATCATTCATTTATCAATTTAAAAAATTAATCAGTTACTTTCCCTCCTACTACACTCAAATAAATAACAATTATGCTAAGTGCAATGTAAATAAAGTAGCAAAATTACAAATACTGGTATGGTGGAGTGTTGTCCCCTGTCTCTCCTACATATGGCCCAGCTAACTGTAGCTTACTGTGACAGTGACCCTGAGACAGAGACCTATGAACACAAGTGATAACATTGTACAAACAAGACACAGAGGAAATGATGCCATAACACAGCATTAGTAACAGTACAGATTATGCCACACTCATAATTGCTGATTCTGCTACTACTTTCAATTTCAAACATTACATCCTCTACAACTACTACAAACCATATCAAGGAAACAGATTGTCTCATTTACCCAGAAGAGTAAAAACAATAATGAAAAGGAAGAGTGCAAAAGTGTTTGTAGTTTTAATGCTATCACATTAGTGTTTTCTGGAGCACATGGCTCTGTAGAAATGAGACAAGTTGTATTTCAAAATGAAAATTTGAGTTACAATTTTGCCATAAGTTGCATTAACATATCTACTTCTTGTCTGCCTTGGTCAGTTTGTGAGGTTAGTCAGGATGTCTGCAAGTGTATTAAACTTTCAGAGTATATTTTGATCTGTAATGAAAGTATACCAAACGAATTAAGGGTGGCCGCACATAGCAACGCGCACCGCCTATAGATCCGGACCTTAATTTAATCCCCGCCAATACCCCACCATTCGATAATACGCGAGCAGAAACAATCGCACAGTAGTAACCTGATAATATGTCTGACTGGAACAATTTCATGTGTGAAAAGTTCCATAGAACTGGGAGTCTTTGTGGGAAGTGTGATAGAGTGATATGTCTTGTATGAAATGTGGTACCAGTAGTTCCAACTGGTGGAAATATATCTTGTTAGCTAATGTCCCACTTACAGTGTTTCACTTGATAGTGTTCTTCTTTAACAGTTAAACTAATAGGTACACTTTATGGTATTTGGAAATTATACTTTTTTCGTACCTATGACTACGGTCTTTGTTTTAAAATGAGCTCTGTAGAAGTGTTGTCTATGGATCTTGCAGTAGCAGTGTACCCTTTTATACTCATGCTTATTTCTTATTTTTTAGTCTTTTTACATGACCAGAACTTTAAGCTATTAGCATTCATTTGTAATCCATTTGAAATCCTCTTTAGCAAGTGGAAAAGCAATTTTGTATTTAACACCACTACAATAAACACTTTTGCAGCTTTCTTTAATTTGTCAAATATAAAATTCTTCAGTATTTGTTTTGACATACTCACTCCAGTTAAAGTCCTCCAGTTTTATAGTCCCCAACAAGTGAACTCTAGTTGGAGGCTCTACTATGACCCTACAATAAAGTACTTCAGTCAACAACATCGATGGTATGCCATTATAGCCCTTGCAATTACACTTGTCTTCATCATTATTCCAATTCTAATTCTTCTATTTTACTCTACTCGAGTATTTCACAAGTTTCTTTCTATTCTCCCACAACGCTGGCAGTTATTTTTACATGCATTTGTAGACTCCTTACAGGGTTGTTATAAATACGGTACAGAACCTGGTACTCGAGACTGCAGGTGGTATGTACCCATGCTTTACATTTGCCGTCTTGTAATAACGTTTATGTATGGTATAAGTCTTAATGGTGCCATATCTTCTTATGGAGCAATGATGATTACAATTTTCGTTATTATGACTATTATCATAGATCCTTTCAAGTCAAGTTTACAATATTTATCCTCTTCTATACTAACATTTATCTTACTCATAGCCTGTTTCTGTGTGTCATTCATAGGAGCTGTAATGGCGAACGAAAGAGGTAATACCATCACTTCCTATGTGTTAAATTTGCTATCCGTTACAATATCGTCCCTTCCTCTGTTTTACGTTGCAATTATTGCAATGCACTGGATCAGCAGTCGTCTATGCCTACATGATAAGTTCAGAGCACTAGGATTTAGAATAACTTAAACTCAATCAATGGATCTATGATAATTCACTCAGGCATCAACATCACTATAATTATTTTATATCTTCGTAAATAGACTAGCTGCTATTAAAGTGACCATAAGTACATAAATATTTTCGTTGTCTATTATTATCACAATTACACAATACATATACATAGCTAAATGTAAAATATTTTACTTTTTGATACTTTGTTTCTTTGATAGTGCACATAATATGAGATAAATGTATGAATTCATGCAGAATCAATCAATGCAGTAGTGCTAGTTAATTATCAGTCAGTATTATAGCTTAATAGTAATTATGTAGTGGTAAAATGATCAGCCTGGCATTATAGGTACATCTTAACATTGTAGGTACTAATGGTAGAAAAACTCTTACAGGCTCTTCCTTCAACTCTCACCTCTTCACACTAAATGGGGTGGTGTTTCTGCCAAGGATAGTTAGTTAGTTAGTCTTTGTATGTTCAGTGGGAAGTTGTTACTACATTTGTGTTCTTATAGAAATAAAAAAGAAAGGTAATTGTGCAGGAAATGATTTAAACACTACCCGGAGCATTATTTTATAGGTTTATTCTAATCACTGAGGGTTCACAATTTAAGTACAAAATGACCTTTTATAACCAGTCTACAGTTATCAGGTGTTTTACATAATATGTAAAGGTGAAGTTTTGTGATTATAATTTGATAAAAACATGGCGGATAATCAAGCTACATAATTTAATCTGCCTTATTATTATAAATGTCTGACTGATTACATACTCAGTTTAATTATTCCAATGGCATTATTATTTTTACAAATTGCCTTGTTTTTATTGGTTACTTTAGTTTCTTTTATGTGAAGGTAACATCACCAATTACTTTAAAATTTTAATAAAATAAATTTTAGAAGAGTCTGATACAATTGAAAATGTGTTGTACATTCAGTTGATTTATTGAAACTTCAGGTGATATGAAAAGGTTGTGTGGGGTCTGTAGCAGAAACTAGTCTTTTAGTAAAAGTTGCCATAGGTGTCTGACAGTCCTAACCTTAGCTGACCACAGGATAGAGCTCTAACTTACAACTTGGGCTTGACAAATCGGAACAGGATGTAGAATATTCAACTTGTACAACAGTCATTTAGGGGCAATTAAAGTACTCAAATTAAACCAGCTTTGGGAAAGTGAGATTGGATGACAACATGACTTACAAAGAGACAAGTGTATCAGTCTCAATAGATGAAATAGTAAATATTGGATGGACCAACAATGAAGGTTCAAGAAGATGATAATATGATAAAAATACATTACTGTGTAGTCATAACAACACAATGATTGATTGTGAAGAGTTGACTTGTGAGATAATCTGTTATGAAAATGAATTACGTACATTCAATAGATGTAGTGGCACAACTTTATGGATAGTGAGATACATAGTAAAAACATTGAAGGAGTGTTTACAGTAAATGTTGTGGTGTAGTGTGAGAGACAGACCAGAGTAGACTGCCACCAGAGTTGTGTAGCTATCCCCAAAGCTGTTCAAAGCTTCCAATTTCCCTACGTGAAGGGTTTCAAACCTTACTCAGGATAATGGCTAAAGGGTTAAGGCTATGAACGACAACTGGAAATGGGCACACGTGGCAAGCCATAATATAGAAAACCTACCACGCATGCGCCATGAGGTCATAATAGTACAAAACTAAAGATGATGTAATGTGTGCATTAATAGGAATGTTAATACTTAGCTAGCTATGAATATAGTTAATACTACTGCTGTTCTGATAATGTGGTGGACTTCACCACAAATGTCACAATGCAAAGTTTAGTAAAAGATTATATCCATTAGGTTTTGAGCGTGTCAAAAAAAATGATGTAAAGGCCTAGGGAAGCCATGCAGATAGCGTTTATGATACAAAGACATTGATTGGAAAGTACATACAGTACCAAATATAGAACTCATAGAAGTGGGTTAGTATTCATATCCCACCCTAGATATCTTCACAATGATATTTTTAGGTACTGATGTGAAATATCTCAAGATATTTCACTCTGTATTGTGCAAGCTCATTACCCTTGTAGTTATAACAACTGGTTCACTCTGTACTGCTCAAGCTCATTATCCTTGTAGATAGCAACCAGATCAAACTTTGCAATTTTCAGGTTTTTACAGCTACCTTCCTCTGGTTTACCCTGCTCAACAGGGTTAGAGCAGCTGCTAAAATGTAGGCTGGGGTGTGGGTAGCCCCTACAACCAACTTTAGCTTGAGTTACCCTTCCCCTAGTACTAATTATGGTAGTAAAGATATCTAGTGTGAAATAAACCACTTATTACACTTGTCAGAGTGATATGGCAAGATATTTCACTCTCAGGCGTTATTTTCACAGTGTATTAAACTTTCAGAGTATTTTTTGATCTGTAATGAAAGTTGTATACCAAACGAATTAAGGATGGCCGCACATAGCAACGCGCACCGCCTGTAGATCCGGACATTAATTTATTCCCCGCCAATACCCCACCATTTAGCCAATACCCCACCATTTAATAATACACGAGCAGAAACAAACGCGCAGTAGTAGTTACCTGATAATATGTCTGACTGGAACAATTTCATGTGTGAAAAGTTTATAGAACTGGGAGTCTTTGTGGAAAGTGTGATAGAGTGATATGTCTTGTATGAAATGTGGTAACAGTAGTTCCAACTGGTGGAAATATATTTTGTCAGCTTATGTCCCCACATACAGTGTTTTACTTAATAGTGTTCTTCTGTATATGGTATTTGGAACTTGTACCTATGACTACTGTCTTTGTTTTAAAATGAGCTCTTTAGAAGTGTTGTCAATGGATCTTGCAGTAGCAGTGTTTCCTTTGTTGCTCATGCTTTTTTCTTGTTTTGCAGCTTTCTTTTATTTGTCAAATATAAAATTATTCAGTATTTGTTTTGACATACTCACTCCAGTTTTATAGTCCCCTACAAGTAGACTCTAGAAAACCAATCAATAGAGGCATCACAAAAAGGAGCAATAAGACTCTCCATTAGTGATAAATAACATACTAATTATCAAGTGCATTGTTGCTACAACAGACAAAGAATATGAGACAAGTCAGCATTTATGACGATTAATAAATTCAGCATTACCAAGTTAAAAAAGAAAGTGCTGTATTATACATAAAATTCACAATATCCAAACTCAACCTCTTTTGCTTAAGGGTGGCCGCACACCGCCTACGCATTTTTGTTGTTGATGGTTGCTATGCACGATTACTAATATTGTATACTTACAGGAGCTTCTCCACTACAACACAAGGACAAAGTACCTGCCAAAGGCGCAGCTCACTAATTTTAGAGTGAATCGGGAGGAAATATCGGGCCGGTTATAAAACTTTGTTAAAGTACATTTGTGTGGCTTGCAGCAGTTGTAAATTCGTGGTCTGTGTGTGAGCTGTAGGGATCCAGTCAAGTCAAGATTGCGAGACAATTGCTGGATCATATTATATAAAAGTGGCCAGTCTAAAAAGGACTGTCAACATAACTTCAGTCTTCATTCGCTAAATACATAGCTACTATCAAATTAATGCAATGTGAATACAATATTTATAATATAAGCAATCAATAATTACTAGTGATGTGCTTGAGCACAAATGGCGAGCGAGCCTAAAGACTATACTATTTTTATATGAATAATTTTGACTTCCAACACTGAAGCTACTGAAAATAAGGTCCAGTTTTAAATTAGGCATACACTGTAAAGGGATTTCAGTACCATAGTAACAACTCGCTGCAACTGTTTGAATTGAAGAAAAACAACAACAACAACAAAACAATACACGCTATTTAAACGTTTTCTTTGTGATATTCTTTAGCTAAATAGTAGCTGTAAAGCACAATGCTTTGACACAACTGGACACACCTATACAAGACTTACCTTCGGGGTTAGTCTAGTGGACAATGCATTTTCAAGTAAATACTGTTGCGTACGGCTTATAACCATGCCAAAGAGCGCATTGACTTACCACCGTTACTAACTCGAATAGAAATGGAAGTCCCGTAAGTTTTCACGTTTTAACTGCACCCGTAAAAGAATTCAAAACAGTAAACAATTCAATTTCTAGGGTGATACGGGTACTGATCGATAAACGGAGGATTCTGTTTAGTGAAGTTTTGGACGGGGTCGACCACCGAACTTACACAAAAACGCGAGGGTCAAAGTACAAAAATGCCTTACGTACGTCCAAACATATATATAAACTAGTGGTGTGCTTGAGCACAAATGGCGAGCGAGCCTGATATAGTTAGGTAACATAAAATGTTACTATGTTTTAGCTTACTTCATGCAAACACTATAATAGCAGTTATGACATTTGATTTCAGCAAACCAATACAAAATCACTCTCTTACCTTATTAATGGTAACTTTTGTAGTATCAAACATCAACCATTCTGATAATCTCAATCACCAGTAACTCTTGAACAAGCTCTCAGCTACGATAAAAAATAAACTAGTGTTATTATTTGTAATTTTAGCCAACAAATATGGAATTACTACTTACATCATTCTTGAGTATTGATAACTTATGTAGTATCAAATTGAAGTTATTTTGACCATCTGAATTACCTTGAATTCTTGACAACAAGCTCTCACCTACAAAAACAAAAGACAATCAATTTTAGCACACAAATACAAAATTACTTTCTTACCTCATTTTCTTGAGCAGTGGTAACTTTTGTAGTACCAAATTTGAGCCAATCTGACTATTTGAATTTACCAGTCACTGTTGATAAGCTCTTAGCTACAAAAAAGAAAAGCCAGAGTTAATTTTGCATATTTAGCTAACAAATATGGAATTGCGTACTTATCTCAGCTTCCCTCGAGAAGTAGTAGCTTCTTTAGCATTAATACTACGACATTCTGACTACCAACGGCTCTTGACAACCAACAATCCGTATCCCCCCATAAAACGGCGAAGTTTTGAAATGAAGTCTGGAAAAGGGTCTTCAATGCCATAGTAACCTGTCGAATCAACTTTTTGTGTCTTGAAAACAAGCGTTTTAGCACGAATTTTCTCATACTTTGGAGCTTAAGTATAAAGTAAGGTTTGCTTAATGCTGTAGTTTCAGAATAAACTGGAGTCAAGCCTAAATAGCCGTGTTTTTAGGGGAAAAAAGTTCCCCGCGCGCGCGTTTAAAGAGCATACGTACCATCCATACATACATACATATATATATATAACATATACCCGATTTTGCATTATCCACCCTAATACTGTCTCGCTCGCTACGCTCGCTCGCCAACAAATAAACATCCCCGATTTTCAATTGTGTTACCCCTGTAAGTGTCTCACTCGCTACGCTCGCTCGCCAATTATGTTTGATGTCTGAGATAGCTCTACATCCAATTCTGCAAGTGAAGATGGACATCACTTCTCCAGCAAGAACTCCTTCTAGGAGGCAGATCTGGACACAGAAAAAAGGGGGATGGGGATTAGATAAGGTGGACAACTGAAATTATAACTATTGTTAACTGCACTACTAGTTTTCAGTAATTCACGTCTAATTTGTCCAAACACAATTTAGCTAAATTATTTAGCTAAATAAGAAGACTTTACTTACATGTTTGCAGTGACTCCTCCTTTATAGAAGCGTGAAATTTTCGTGGAGCGGCATAAAATGAGGTAATATAAAACTGTCATTATTAGTTTTTCCAATATATTCTAATTGTGGTACAACAATAAAAAAAAAATCGTATAAAAATATGAATAAATAGATATCGAGATGAAAATTAACAAAACTAATCTGACAGAATCATTAAAATAAGGTTCAGGAAGGGCAGATAAATTTTCAGCTTTTAAAATATTTTCCACTAACCTCTAAAAGTTGATTTAAGTAAGGAACTTTGTAGCTTCATAACTCCTAGGTATCGGTGAGTTTCTCCACCATTTTTGGTAAGCTTTCTGTTAGCCTCCCCCTTTCCCACTACCCAGTTCCTGCATTAGAAGAACTCAGCAGCTATGACCTTGACATTACCATCCTTGGCAACAGTCAATTAACGTTAATTGATTCTTAATATGTTTGCGTGGGTTGAGTCCTTAGGCGGTGTGACAGCACCCTTAACATGTCATATAAGGAATTCACGACCACTAGCTATTATTGTTCAAAACCATATACAATAGAAATACAATGTTGCTTATATAACTGCTGTTACTGCTTTCAGTTTCAAAAAGTGCATCCTCTGCAACTAACTATAAGCTGTATAGCAAAACAATCTAATTTTATTTACCAGGAAGAGTGATGACAGAAATGGAAAGAAATAGTGCAGGACCGCTTGTAATTTTGATGCTGTCACTACTGTTTTTTGAAGCACAAGGCTCTGTAGAATTGACACAAGTTGTCCTTCAAGATGACAATTGGAGTTACAATTATTCCATGAGCTGTATTAATAGTTCAACTTCATGTCTACCTTGGTCGTCAGTTTGTGATGCTAGTTTGGATGTCTGTATGTGTATTAAACTTTCAGGGGATCCTCTAATTTGTAAAGAAATCACAGAGAGCAGATCAGCTCCTTGTGTTTTGGACGAAAGCTGTGTGTCTATTAATAAAGTCAATAAGAGAGAACTAATGGAAGTAGGAAAATGTTACTATAATTTTGCCAATAACATTTATCAACAATTACCTGATAATATCACTGACTGGAATAACTTTATGTGTGGAGAGTTCCATAGAACTGGGAGTCTTTGTGGGAAGTGCGATACTGACAGAGGCTACTACCCCCGAGTGTACTCCTTAGATATGTCTTGTATTAAATGTGATAACAGTAGCTCCAACTGGTGGAAATATATCTTGTTAGCTTATCTCCCACTTACAGTGTTTTACTTGATAGTGTTCTTCTTCAAAGTAGACATACACTCGTCTCAGCTCCAAGGTTTCATCATATACTCACAGTTCTTAACAATACCTGCATTAGCACGCAAAATGCTGTTATCAACTAGGCAAATGCCTATAATTTTAGAAATAGGTAAACTATTAGCTGCACTTTATGGAATCTGGAACTTAGACTTCTTTCGTAGTTATGACTCGGGTATTTGCTTCAGAATAAGTTCTTTAGAAGTGTTGTCAATGGAACTTGCAGTAGCAGTTTACCCTTTGTTACTTATACTATTTTCTTATTTTTTAGTGACTTTGCATGACCAGAACTTTAAGCTAATAACATTCATTTGTAAACCATTTAAAATCCTTTTTAGTAAGTGGCAAAGAGATTTTGCAATTAAAACTTCTACTGTAAATGCTTTTGCAACTTTCTTGTTCTTATCAAATACCAAATTCTTCAGTATTTGTTTTGACATACTCGCTCCAGTTAAAGTCTACCAGTTTTATAATCCTTTACATGTGAACTCTACTTGGAAACTCTACTATGACCCTACAATAAAGTACTTCAGTAAAGAACATCGGTGGTATGCCATTATAGCTCTTGTAATTACATTTTTCTTCATCATTATTCCACTTCTAATTCTTCTTCTGTACTCTACTCGAGTATTTCACAAGTTTCTTTCTATTCTTCCACAGCGCTGGCAGTTATTTTTACATGCATTTGTTGACTCCTTTCAGGGTTGTTGTAAAGATGGTACAGAGCCTGGTACTCGAGACTGCAGGTGGTACGTGCCAATGCTTTACATCAGTCGTCTTCTATTAATCTTTTTTTATGGCATATCTCTAAATTCTGCCTTCTTTCCTTATGGAGCAATGATTATTACTATGTTTGCTATCATGACCATTGTGGTAGATCCTTTCAAGACAAGTTCAAAACATTTGTCCTCTTCTATGCTAATATTTATTATTCTCATGGCCAGTTTCTGCGTGTCTGCGATAGGAGCTACAATGGCAGATGAAAGTGGTAATATCATCACTTCTTACATGTTTGACTTGCTAACTCCTGCATTATCTACATTTCCCTTGATTTACGTGGCAATTATTGCAATACATTGGATTAGCCGTTATCTACTTCTGCGTGAGAAGTTCAGAGAATTAAGATCTAGCACAATGATATAAATACCTTACAATATTATAAGAATGCATTCATTTTTTAACTCGGGCATAAACAGTTACTATTATTCTTTGATTTTGTTTTCAAAGTAAGATTAGTTGCTATGAAATATAAATTATTTTTGTTGCGCTGTCGTTCATTATCAAAATAAATGGAAATTGGCTTCATATATAAATGAATGAGTTACTTTTTTGAAACACTTTGAAGTATATTATTTGCATAATTATATAGGCTTGCTGTTATGTAAAATAATTGGTTAAGAGGTTATTTAGCTTGTCATAGCAAGGATTTTCTTAGAATGAAAAACATTTCTGTCTGAGGAACTTCTTCAGTTTCACTGATGATTGAACAATGGCACAAGTGTAAAGTTTTAAGAGTGGATGATGAGGTGATACAATAATAAAGGTGTAGTGTGTCCTGCAGCCTTGACCAACAGGTAGGAACAGAACGGGAGTAGAGCAGCCCTGGCATCTCAGGTCTGGCCACTTTCCTCCAAAGTCTCTGTCACCAGATAAATCCCACACATTCTGAAGTCTGCTTGAACTTATTGAAAACGTGGGAAATCTGAACTGAGAGGGGAGTGGTTGACAATGATATAGTCTGTTCACAATCTATTCACGCATGTATGAGGTAAAGGGTTTACATGTAAAT
>WLWD01004905.1_pt1 | contig 27114 bp, 13 predicted proteins | sample 6712731 | NCBI WGS metagenome assembly WLWD01 (sample SAMN12718690, study PRJNA576275) | sponge metagenome | isolation source: marine sponge | host: Mycale hentscheli | place: New Zealand: South Island, Marlborough, Capsize Point | collected 2014-11-01
TTGGGATGGAGGCTTCATACTGGGAGAGAGATAGGATCTAGACTGAGGTGTACTCTCAGGACTATCACCAAATAATGAAGTGCCAAGTGGTTGGGATGGAGGCTTCATACTGGGAGAGAAAGAGGATCTAGATTGAGATGTACTCTCAGAACTATCACCAAATAATGAAGTGCCAAGTGGTTGGGATGGAGGCTTCATACTGGGAGAGAAAGAGGATCTAGACTGAGATGTACTCTCAGGACTATCACCAAATAATGAAGTGTCAAGCGGTTGGGATGGAGGCGTCATACTGGGAGAGAAAGAGGATCTAGACTGAGATGTACTCTTAGAAATATCACCAAATAATGAAGGCCTAAGCAATTGGGATGGAGGCTTCATACTGGGAGAGAGATAGGATCTAGACTGAGGTGTACTCTCAGGACTATCACCAAATAATGAAGTGTCAAGCAGTTGGGATGGAGGCTTGCTACTGGGAGAGAAAGAGGATCTAGACTGAGATGTACTCTTAGAAATATCACCAAATAATGAAGGCCTAAGCGGTTGGGATGGAAGCTTGCTACTGGGAGAGAAAGAGGAACTAGACTGAGATGTACTCCCAGAAATTTTACCAAACAATGAAGTGCCAGGAGAGTGGGATTCAGATTTGCTACCAGATTGAAATTCACTGCCCAAAATAGAGGGACCCAAAACAGTATCAGAAGACCTGTTAGTGTGACAGAAAGGATTGAGTCTTACAACCCTATCAGAAAATTTGGATTTAACATCAGAAGGCTTAAAAATAAAAGAATGATAAAACTTGGAGTCAACTACTTCAAAAAGTTCTTCACCAAGTTCTTTTCCATAATAAATGCAATGATAACAATGCTTACAATTTCCATGGTCAATTTTAAAGCTTACAATAAACTTGGGACCGTTCCTGAAAGTATCAATGGCAGGGCTTTCCCAGCACGTTTTGGTAGTCAATACTGGTAGGTAATTCCTTATTTCAAATGATGCACACTCCTCCAACCTAAATAGACGCTCCAATAGCATGGATAGTTTTTCTTCTTGAATATGAAATCTTTGTTCCAATTCTCCCGACCCAGTTTTAGTCTGTTCAAATTCCTGAAACTTTTTCTTTAATGCTTGAATTTCTTCTTCCTGAGCCTTCAGCTTCATGTTCTGCTCTTTTATCTGTTCTTCTTGGCTTTTTATTTTTCTCAATAGTTCTTCTCTAGTTGTGAGAGGTGCTGAGATATACTCTCTAATACATGGGAATCTTTGGTCTCTCGAGTGTACTTCTCACTGCATCCTACTCCATTGAAGGTACAACTTATTTCCTCAAGTCGACATATCTTCATATGGTCTTCCATGTCTTCACGTTCACAAGTTACTCCGCAAAAGTTGGGACATGTAACAGCCATATACTTGCACTCATGCCAGTGTGTGCCTACTACCTCCTCATAAGTAGCTTTATATCCACAGTGGTGGCAGACATAAGGTCTCTTGGGGCACTCTTTATCTATATGCTGCCCTACCTTGTTCTTGGGGATGAGCTTTAGGCAATTGAGGGGACACTTGATGTCCACATACTGGCAGTTGTCTGACTCAGGCTCCAAGTGAGTGTCTAGTTGACCTATACTCCCTGACCACTCACACCCTCTCTCCTTCATGATGCAGTAGACTTGCAGAGCTCCTATAAGCTGTTGGTATTTCTTCTGCTCGTAGATGTCAAAGTTCTCCTGTCCACACTCTGGACATGGCTTGCCTTGCTGGTGAATATCATGAATACAAGTCTGAGTGGCAGAAACTCTCCCCACAACAAGCAGACACAGTCAGCTTCCTGGCAATAAAGCCACACTCTTTACAATAGAATAGATCATTCACTTTGCCTATGACATCACACTGGTAACCAGCCATATTATCCCAACTAGTTCAAGAATATTGATTTAGTAAAGAAAATTAAAGGCTTTAATTAGAATATTAGGCAGGAAGTGATGTGCACTAACAACTTATCTCCTTTCCTGCTTAATAATTCTTTATAGATTTTTGCTCATAATATGACTGCTGCGTGCATGTGAGGTCTATTAATTGACAGCACAGAGCAAGGACTGACCAGTTCTTTACAACTCTGATGAAGTTCTGGACAAAGTTCACAGATAAGACCATGATTCTCAGTATTGCACCACTACACTAGTGTGTGTGTGTGTGTATGTATATGTTATAGCTACATATATTATGTATCCATGTTTATGACTCCAGCTCGTGATTTGCCATATCATTGCTCTGGCAAGTATAATAAGTGGTTTATTCTACAACTAGTTATCTTCACTGCAGTAGAAGAGTGTACTAACACACATAAAATGTTTATTCTATTACAACAGTAAGAAATAAAGTCACACATCACTTATACCAAAAGCTGAAGTCACTCCTCAACCTCATCTTCCTCACGGTGTTGGTTGCTATATTTCAACAAACTGCTGTCTCCTTGTCATTACAGTCTATTAGTTTTAGTGCCTCCCCCATCTGGATGGTTGTTATTAACTTCAAGCGAATTTGAGGGTAATGATCGTGCGCAACATAACGCGAGATAATAACTATGGGATATCGTATTGCTATAGTAACAAGGTAACAACCATGGATTAAAAATGCTATTCCCCAGTAAATTTCATTATTGGTGCTGTATATTTCACACTGTTGTGTGCATTTGTACTGGGACATCAATTCTGTAACCATGTTAAGTCACAATAACAGAAAGATGTCAGTTTTTTAAAGGATTACTTCTAGAAAGTTCAGACATTAGACTATGGCTCAAACCATCTCAAGGAAATTAAGGCGCTGCCAAAAAAAAAAAGCTGGGCTTAATGAAGTAAAGCTAAGTGTTTGGTAAACAATCAAATTGTATCATTGTAAGAAGTAGATGGTAAGCGTATACTAAATAAGCCATAAAAAGTTAAGCTAAACATAATACTAGATAATGCTCCATGTATTTTTTAGCTTTACCAATAAAAGTTTAATTTTTATATTTTTTAATTTGTTTTGTAAAAAAATAAAATACCAGTCAAATTTATTTTTTTATAGCTAGTAGAATTAATTGTTAATTTAGCAAAACAGCAAAAGGTTGCTACATTGCATAGTCAGAATGTATCCTAGTTAAATTGTTAATTGATTCTGCTTATTCTTACCGTTACTGTATAGAGATGAACTCCCTGATCTTACAAATCAAACTCAAATTTGGTGACATAGTACAATAATAACAACAACTACTTCACAATAAGGTTAGTAATTCTAAAACAAAGAGTGTCATTATAACAAAATCCTGTCAATAAAGAAGTTTCTACAAGGACTTTAGCATTTGATGCCACCACTACCTCTTCACAAAGCAGGCATGGTTTGTCAGACTCACATTTCAGAGTACAAGCTTGGTGCTCACCACTTTTCTGATTCACAAGTTCCACAGTACAAGATAGTCTCACTGGCCACTTCAACTCTTCACTGTGCTCTCCTCGAACTATATGGATACTAGCATGAAGATACTCTGGGCCACAAACAAATGTGCGATCAATCGAGCTATCTTCTCTGCCAAGCATGTAATCAACAAATGTTCTCTTAGAAGATTCCTTGGACGAGTTGGGAATGTGGACCAACTTGAATGCATAGCTTATGAAGCCAATAAAAAACTTGTAGCCTCCAATGTGTGTGTACATGGCCGGGCCTTTCCAAAACTGATGCTTTTCTGTGACAGACTTGTAGTTATTCATTTCAAACGTCCACATGTCTCTTGAACATTTGAAAAGCTCAGCAAAAAGCTTCATGAATTTCTTCTCTTGCTGTATCAATTTGTCCTGAAGAGCTTGTATTTCCTTTCTGTGCTTCAATTCGTTGTCAATTATTTTACACTCGTGATCACACACTTTCTGTTCTAGCTTTGCTATGTTCTGCTCCATGTCTGTCTTCATCTCAGCTGTTAAAGATGAAGTCAACGAAAGGTGGTGGTTGACACTTTTCTTCATGTGTTCATCTTCTCCTTCACGTGTGAACTTCTCATCACAACCCACACTGCTGAAAACGCATTTCACTTCTTCAAGACTACATAACTTGATGTGATATATCATTTCTTCACGATCACAACTCACTCCACACTTATTGGGACACTGCAAAGGCAAGCACTTGCACACAACAAAGTGTGTCCCTACTACCTCCTCATAGGTGGCTTTGTAACCACAGTACTGGCAGATATGCACTCTCTTAGAGCAGTCCTGAGTCAAGTGTTTCTCAAGCTTGTTCTTGGGGATGAGTTGCTGGCAGTGGAGTGGACATTTGGTGTCCATATACTGGCAATTATCGAACTCAGGGTCTAAGTGAGTATCCAGTTCGTCTATAGTCCCTGACCAATCACATCCTCTGTCCTTCATACTGCAGTACACATTTAAAGCTCCTATTCTTTGCCTGTACTTCAGCTGTTCAAGAATGACAAATCCCTTTTCTCCACACTCTGGACAAGGCTGGCCTTGCTGATGAATGCTAGTTATGCAGCTGTCACAGAAACTCTCTCCACAGCAAGTTGTGATAGTCACCTTCTTAGCCACCAAGTCACACTCCTTACAATAGAACAAGTCATTCACAGACTCCAAAAACTCACACTGGTATCCACCCATTTTAATTATACTACTAGTAGCCATTATAAACTAAAGGGAAATTCTTGCCTTCTATATCTTTAATGTATTTTTGACTGAACATAAACACAAACCCACCATAGGCATAAAGCTGATACAGGATATCAATGGGAATGGTTGCCATGATAACTGCTCAACATGTTTAATGCCAGTAAATGCCTCAAGCCAATAATGCCCCCATTCTAACTGGCTGTGATTTATCTCTTCTAGCTTGAGTAGTGTTCCCAATGCACAACCAGGTCATGGTTCAAATCTTACGAGTAATTGTATTTAATGGTCAATACTAAAACCTAAAACCTTCACGGCCGAACACAACCTTTAATATGCTCCGATCTCAGTAAGCAACACAATAGAAAGAAATACATTATGAGCATTTCTTACTGTCCACGTACCTAAATTCAGGTCTGACAGTCATATGAAGACTGGCAATTTGTTCACTTTAACTACTATAGCTAATGCATTCTATTATTTTTGAATCATGTGAAATCAGTTTGAGAATTTACTTTTATACAATACAATGACCCATAAAGCTCAGATATGCAAGTGTTATTTTTTTAGTGCAATTTAAAATAAAGTACTTTTCCGTTTTAGTTGTCCATACCTCATTTTATCTAATACAATTTTCATCTTTTTCCTCTCCCTGTTTATCTACGTCTAGAAAATATCTGATCAAGAAGATAATTTGAGAAATTATTCTAATCACTAAATGACCGAGTTTTTATATGAATTATGTTTGAGACACAATAATGATTTTTCTCTTTCTTATACTATTTACCAATATGAAGTGATTAACGCCAGGAAAAAAGTATTTGGACAAGTATAAGGAGTCTGAAGTCCACAGACTTACAACATACTGCTTGAGAATTTGAAAATCAGAACAGCAAGGTATTAGTAAGTCTAGTTTCAGTTTAGTTTCATCTATTGGGTAGATTAGATAGATTTATAAGCAAGCATCATTGTGGAATCTAAAAAATTTAATGAAAGGAAGTTTTTTTATTAGTGTTTCAGTACTTCTACATGGTCAGGCCACCAGGTCTTTCCCTTGAACATGAACTCATTAAACTATCAATTTATCATTCCTGTGGTCTTCTCATATGCATAACGTGATTTATCTAGTCCTCATGCTGTCACGTCAGTAATTAGTTCTGTCCATCAATTGTTCTATATTAAATACCGTATTTGCATTATCAAGTATGGATAGCTTAGCCTCGGAGTAGCTATACTAACCTGTAGCTAGTACTCCAGTCAGTTGACTTCAACGCGTTCTGGAGTTGGTCTGGATTGGCACAACCATTACATGCATTTTTAAAGGTTTCAGTCTTTTGTAAACAGTTATGCTCAAGATCAATAATAAGCACCCTATAATATGCTTTCATATACATAATATAGAATGAAAAATTTCAAGACACCAACTAAACATGATTGATCTAAGGCACTATTAGAACTCAATAAGATGTCTGAAATGTTTTGCATTAAATGTAGATGCAATTTTAACTCAATATGATCTAACTCTAACATTGAAAGACAAGTTTAAACTGTTACTAAATTTAAACAAATCCTGTTCGTTCAGAATTGGTATGAGTTGAGTTATAAAACAACGACCATTAGGACGACGCCAATTATAGATCATAGTATGAAGGTCACGTTTACCCCAATGTGGGTGTTGAATCTCAAGCGTAAACTCTGCGTTTGCTGGCCAACTCAAATTATCATCATATTCCCCTTGAACAAACTCAATGTTGGCAAATAATTCTCTATTCACACAGCAACAGAAGAAAATATGGGTGACCATTACTCCAATAAGATATCCCAAGACGGATCCGCAGATGGCACCAAACAGAAACCAATTATCCCAACCGCAGTACATTCCTACCACAAAACCAATAATAATAAAAGCAAACATTACCCAAATCATTATATTCCTAATTGCTTTCTTTATCGAGAACTCCATGGAAATTAAGAACTTGTACCCACAAGCATGTGTGAACATACATCTACTCTTCCAAATGGGGCCACTAGAAATGTAGTCCCAAAGAATTAGTTTTCTCCACCAATTGTCTTTCTTTTTACAGAGTGACTGTATGTTGACATTAAGCAGCCTCTCCTTTGTACGATCCAATAGAAAACTTGAGGAGTTAAAGTCCTGTAGCAATAGCTGATTCTCAATTTTCTCTTCCAATTCTTTTCTCTTAGCTTCCAAAATTCTATCACGATCTTCCAAATCTTTCTTCACTTCTTGAAATTCCTCTCTAAGGTTTAAAAGACCTTCTTCAAGCTCCCTGATCCTCAAATCCTGGTGTCATAGAATGAACATGATCTAAAAACAACTTATAAACTTAAGAACTTACACTTGAAGTAGACATAGCAAGTGTTGCTCAAGTTCTGAGATCAAAAAGATTGGCTACAATAACCAACAAAATGCTTGGTGAAATCCTGTCACACTCGGTGTGGTATGGTGTAGGAGTGTCTGGAAAAAATTTGTTCCTGTTGATATGTATACGTAAGTAAGCTTGGCAGGCAGTTTCCTGTTTACTATGTAAGTGGCTGGCACAGGTTATGAATATTGGTTAGAAATTCATGGTGATAAAGGTCAAAAACATTTATACTTGCTTTTGAGAACAAGCTAACTCCAATAACATGTTACCTATACTATATCTATACAATAATACAGTTGTGTGTCAGTAACGATGATTACAATGTATACGTATTCATAAGCTTAAACTGCTTCGGTAAAGTATTGTCACATTCAGCAGAATGCACGGTGATTAATTGTAACTAAAAAGTGGGTGGAATAGGCAAGGGAAGGCAGCGGCGTAGGTTTAAAAAAGGAAGGTGAAATACGAAAGAGAAGGCAAAAGTTTCGCTAAGTCTAAGTCCACAATCATGATAGGACAGAGAGATAGACAAAGTAGGAGAAGAGACTCCATGACGCAAGAAGACAGAGCTGACTGAAGAAGGAAAGAAGGGGTATAAGAAAAGATGAGATAGTTCAGGAAAAAAGATGTAACCTTAATGGTAGGGAATGATACTAATGAATAAAAATAACTTACACTATTGCATTCTTACTTTGCAATATGTCAAGTGCCACTGTGTGGCGGGGTAATTGCTAGTAAATGTAATTACAGTCGAACTTCCGAATAAAGGACAAAATGGGAACACCAGTTTTGTCCATTGTTGAGAAGCTGTCCCTTCTCGGAAACCATCACTTTTTGACTGTTTATCTGATATTTGATTGTACAAAGTGTATTAGATTATATGAATTGAGTGAAAAATAAATAAATTAAATAACATAACATAGTATACTGGCTTTTTGGAACAAAAAAAAAATCACATCAATTAGTCTGTTTTAACAATGAAAAATTTTAAGTTCACAATACTGTTTATAGTTGGTCCTACTCTCTGGCTTCTTTTATGTGGTCATGATGCTCCAAATATGAGCTTACATTTTCCAATTGCTTCAACTTTAGTGAAGGAGAAAACAAATGGGTTGTCACCATCATTATCATCTTCTCCTGTTGATTAAAAAAGCTGGATTCCCTATCTCAGTCATTTATGGAGCTATGAAGTTAGAGCAAGGAGTTGCTAAAATATCACACTTTACACCGCGTACACTGTGCAAGCACAAGCAACTTGCCCTTTCCCGCGTTAGCGATTGGTAAAAGTCTGGCTACGTGTGACAGGGCTGCGGGTTAGAAATACACTTCATCTACTGCCTCTGTGGACCCAAGATAGAACTTGTTGATTCATTAAATCGTCTGAACTGTAGTAAATTTTGATATGTGTCAATGAATGTCCATTAAGTGAAGCACTTTTTGTATAGTATAGCAATAGTGGAAATTCTGTTCTGTCCGTTGTCCGGAACTTGGAAGGTCCGCATCTCGGAAGCTCCTAATATACAATTTTCAATAGGAAATCCATCTGTAGTTTTGTGTTTGTCCGTTCTATCGTGGTTGTCCGTTTTTCGGAAGGTCCACTGAACGAGGTTCAACTGTACAGGATAAAATACCTTAGTAAAAGCAATTGGGCCATAAGGTTTCTCTCTCTCTTTTATGCCACAGGGCTCATCTATATAATAATAATATGATTGTGTGTCAGTAATGATGACGACAGTGATGACTGATGACAGTGTGTATTCATGAATAATTCATGAGCAGACTAGTTTGGTAAATCGTCATTGCGTGAGTGGGTGTAAAGTGTTGTCACATTCAGTAAAGAGTGGTTAATTGTAAGGCAAAAGTGTGAAAGAGAAGGCAAAAAGGTGATTAATTGTAACTAAAGAGCGGGTAAAGTTTCGCTAAATTTAAGGGTGGCCGCACACCGCCTACGCAATTTTTTGTTGATGGTTGCTATGCACGATTACTACTATTGTATACTTACAGGGGCTTCTCTACTACAACACAAAGACACAGTACCTGCCGAAGGAGCCGCTCACTAATTTTAGAGAGAATCTGGAGGAAATATCAGGAAATATCGGGGCCTGGTTATAAAACTTTGTAGCACTTTTTTGGAGCGGTGTGGTAAGTTGGAGCTCCGCAATTTGGTGCACTACTAGCCGAGCCGATACTCTACTGCAAGACAACGAGTTCTTATCCATTTCAATATTACTTTATGATATATTCGCAATTTTTTTCTATTTATAAGATATTGAAAAATTCTCGTTGTGGTGCAGTTCATTTTTTGGTTTACCTGTGTACAAAAATTTTGTGTCGTTCTCATTATTAGATTCCAAGAAAAACTGTTACAAAATTTGGAACTTTAATTCCACTCGCAATTCTTAAGAAATAGCCCCACCCCATATCTCGTACTACGAGTACGCGAGCAATTTTTTTTTCAATTAGTTTGTATTGGTTCTAAAAAGAGCCAGCCTATATCAAGAGTAAACAAACATTAATACAACAATAACAAGAGAGTCAGAAGAGAAAGCAGTTTATTGGAGATAGCCATAGGTGAAGGTATTAGATCTGCGCAGCTTGGGAAGTCTTCGCTCTGCAGAAATCGAGCCTGGTATATCCATCCGCTTGAGTTCAGGTGCGCAGAGTCCAGAGAACGGCTACAGGAGGAGAGGCAGCCTGGTGCACCTTGCTGCGTGAGCTCAGACGACGTATGGAGAGTTGCTGTAAATTAAACTAAAACACTACAACTTCGCAAAGTATACTTCTGCTACTACTGCGCGATAGTTTCTGCTCGCGTATTATCAAATGGTGGGGTATTGGCGGGGAATAAATTAATGTCCAGATCTACAGGCAGTGCGTGTTGCTATGTGCGGCCACCCTTAAGTCCACAATCATCATAGAAGGACAGAGAGATTCAGAAGCAGGAGAGGTAGACAAAGGAGGAAAAGGGACTCCATGACTCAAGAAGAAAGAGCTTGTTGTGAATTCCAATGAACTCTATTTAACTTCGATTGACTTAACTTAAGTAGCTAATTTATGTCCACTCAGATTTCCATTTCCATTTACATTCACATCACATTCCATAGCAGAAACACAATCACCTCACACAGTAATATAAGCAACATCATTCTAGGATTCAGTCAGTTACTATGATATTCTCCTTACTGGAAAATACTGTGTTGTCCTGGGGAAAAGACTTAGTAGAAGCATTCTACATTGGTGACCTCGACGTTCCTCTCAACACTTCTGCTCTCCGAGGTAGCAATGGCAGAACCACCAACTGTAGCGGCTGTCTCCTACTCAGGCTCTGAAAACTCCGAGATTATGCAGCTACGCAAGGAGTTAACGCGTCTGTCAGCTCTAGTTGCGTCTCTGTCTTCAAAAGACCTTTCCCATCATGGGCGCAGTCCTTCCCGGTTTCGTCGCAGCAACTCTCGACATCGTCGTCGCTCACCCAGCCCTGTTTCACTCGCGGAGGTACCCCTCTGTTGGTACCACGAGAAATATGGTGCTGCGGCCAAGAAATGTAGGGAGCCTTGCAGTTGGGGGAAACTTCCAGGCCGGACCATAGCGGTGACTAATGCTCCCAGTCTCTCTCCCACTAGTCGCCTTTTCTATGTCACTGATGTATTTTCTGGTATGAAATTTTTAGTCGATACCGGCTCAGAAGTGTTATTCCTCCTAGTCGGTCTGACCAGCAGCACCTGTCAGATAGTTTGTCTCTTCACGCCGTAAATGGCACGCCTATTGTCACCTACGGAAGACGTTCATTAACTCTAGATCTTGGACTCAGACGTTCCCTACCCTGGATTTTTATCATTGCAGGGGTTTCTAAACCCATCCTCGGTGCCGATTTCCTCAGACATTTTGGATTACTAGTTAATATGCAACGTAGCCAGCTCAGTGACTCCCAGACCTGCCTCCGTGTACAGGGCATTACCTCGGTTGTCTCATCTCCTAGACCGTCCTTTCACCCTAAGGGTGGTAGCGATCCATATCTCACCCTACTGTCAAAATTTCCTTCTCTCACGCGAGTTTGTTCACCGGACGATACCGCCAAGCATGATGTCACTCACTTCATTGAGGTCGCAGGACCGCCCGTGTCAGCTAGGCCCAGGCGCCTGGCGCCAGACCGACTTCGAGTGGCAAAGCAGCAGTTTGAACACATGCTTCAGCTTGGTATTATCAGACCCTCTTCTAGTGCCTGGTCATCCCCGCTTCACATGGTGCCAAAGAAGACTCCAGGTGACTGGCGTCCTTGCGGTGACTATCGTGCTCTCAATCAGCTAACAGTGCCTGATCGTTATCCAATCCCTCATTTACATGATTTTTCTTCCTCCTTACAGGGTGCTACTATTTTCACCAAGCTGGACCTGGTGCGAGCCTACCATCAGATCCCAGTGGATCCGTCAGATGTCCCCAAGACTGCCGTGACTACACCATTTGGACTGTTTGAGTTCCTCAAAATGCCATTTGGTCTACGTAATGCCGCCCAGACTTTCCAGCGCTTTATGGATCAAGTCCTCCGTGGGATTTCTGTGGCTTACTCTTACATTGATGACATTCTCATCGCAAGTAACAATCCGGAACAACACCTTCTGGACGTACAGACTGTCTTTGAACGTCTCTCCACGCATGGTGTGGTTATCAATCCCAACAAGTGCGTCTTTGGGGCTGCCGAGTTGGACTTCCTCGGACATAAGATTAATCGGCAGGGTGTCACTCCACTTCCTCAAAAAGTGCAGGTCATCCGTGATTTTCCTCAACCGAAGTCTCCTTGCCAACTACGCCGGTTCATTGGTCTCGTAAACTTTTATCATCGATTTCTTCCACATTGTGCCGAATTGATGATTCCACTACATGCTCTCCTCTCCTCGTGCAAACCAAAGTCTCAGAGTCTGTCCTGGAGCGACAACGCTGTAGCCGCATTCCATGCCACCAAGGAGGCTCTTGCTGCAGCATCACTCCTTTGCTACCCTCAAAGTGACGCTCCTACTAGCCTGGCGACTGATGCTTCTGATAAGGCCATTGGTGCAGTTCTGCAACAACACATTGAGGGAGCCTGGTGCCCTATCTCTTTTTTCTCCAGGAAATTGACTCCAGCGGAAACTAGATACAGCGCGTTTGACAAGGAGTTACTGGCAATTTACCTTGCTATCCAACATTTCCGACATTTCCTGGAAGGACGTCCATTCCAAGTTCTCACCGACCATAAACCCCTCACATTTGCACTGAACTCTCGTTCTGACCATCATTCTCCGAGGCAAGCACGACAACTTGACTACATATCCCAATTCACCTCCGCTATCCGCCACATACGTGGACTTGACAACGTAGTCGCCGATACACTCTCGCGAATCGAGACTCATGCCCTTTTGTCTGGTCGGCCACCTACAGTTGATTTTGCTGCTATGGCCAAGTCGCAGGCGTCGGATCCTCAAGTTCGCTCTTTTCAATCTTCTCCATCTTCTTCATTAGTTGTGGAAGCTGTTCCCTTGACTGATTCAAGTGACCCTCTACTATGTGACACATCAACTGGTTCACAGCGTCCGTTGGTTCCTCTTCCTTGGCGGCGGGTTGTGTTTGACTCTCTTCATGGTTTGTCCCACCCGGGCATTCGGGCTACACAAAAGCTCATCACTTCTCGTTTCGTTTGGCCTGGAATTAACTCAGATGTACGACGTTGGACTCGCTCCTGCATTCAGTGTCAACGTGCCAAAATACAGCGTCACACGGTAGCTCCTCTGTCATCTTTTACCACCCCTACCGCTCGTTTTGACGTCATTCACATCGACTTAGTTGGACCGTTACCGCCTTCCCGGGGATTCACATATTTGCTGACTTGTGTGGATAGATACACACGCTGGTGTGAAGCCATTCCACTTGCATCGATCACGGCCCAAGCAGTGGCCCGAGCGTTCCTTAATGGCTGGATTTCTCGGTTTGGTGTGCCTTTGGTCATCATCACTGATCGCGGACGTCAGTTTGAATCTCGCCTCTGGGCTAATCTGATGGCCCTTTGCGGTTCCAAGAGATCTCGGACCACGGCGTATCATCCTCAGTCCAATGGTATGGTTGAACGTTTTCACCGTCAATTGAAAGCTGCTATTACAGCTAGTTGTCGACCGGAAGACTGGATGGATGCTCTACCTCTCATACTGTTAGGAGTAAGAACATCTTTCAAAGTGGATGTTGCTTCTACCTCTGCAGAGCTGGTTTATGGTGCTACACTGAGGCTTCCTGGTGAATTTTTTAATGCTACACAAGCGGCCAATTCCCCCGATCCAGCTGATTTCGTCACGGAACTAAAGTCCTACTTCCAGTCTATTCGCCCTCAACCTCCACGAGTTGCTCCGCATGCCAGCTACGTCTCAGCGGAGTTGGCTACAGCTACACACGTTTTCGTACGTCGTGATGGTGTCCGCAAGCCTTTACAGCCACCATACGATGGACCCTTTCCTGTTGTCAGACGTAATAATAATTTTTTTACTATCTCCCGGAAAGGCCGTACCGACTCTGTCTCAATAGATCGACTCAAGCCTGCGCACCTCGATGACAATATATCCTGCTCCTCATCTGCTCCACGCACCACTACTACACCTGCTTCACCCATCACTACTACTACACATGCTCCAGCACTCATCACCAACTCTCCTCGCACCACTCGTTCAGGACGTCACGTTCGTTTTCCTCACCATCTTGTCGACTACGTGCCGTGAGGCACTAAAGGAAGGGGGAGTGATGTTGTGAATTCCAATGAACTCTATTTAACTTCGATTGACTTAACTTAAGTAGCTAATTTATGTCCACTCAGATTTCCATTTACATTTACATTCACATCACATTCCATAGCAGAAACACAATCACCTCACACAGTAATATATAAGCAACATCATTCTAGGATTCAGTCAGTTACTATCATATTCTCCTTACTGGAAAATACTGTGTTGTCCTGGGGAAAAGACTTAGTAGAAGCATTCTACAAGCTGTAAAAAAAAAAAAAAGAGGAAAGGTTGGGGCTAAGAAAGGTGAGATAGTTCAGGAAAAAAGAGAGCAGGAGAGGGAAACGGATGTAACTTTAACCATGGTAGAGAATGACAGTAATGAATAAAAACAACTTATGCTACTGCATTCTTACTTTTCAATACGTCAAGCGCCACTGTGTGGCAGGGTACTTGCTAGTTCATTATAACAGTACATCCTTGCCAGTGTTCCATTAGGTCTGATGTTCAAAGTTTAAGTAGGAAGGCTCACATGCTATTAATCTAAGTATAGGTTTCTGATAACAGATCACACACAGTATGCCTCCCGAGTTTGCAATACTGACTACGGACGTTTAGTTAGCTGTGGATGACACTACAAAAGCATACCCTGAGGCAAAACAGAGCTTGTTTATACTGTTGAGTCAATTCACTAAGTACAGCAGGGTCAAGTGATAGCACTTATTTTAATTTTTCGTTGCATGTGTGGACATAAGACTAGAATAGTGAACTAACCAGTTTCAATTTATTGCTTATTGAAATCTTTAGTTTACACATTATTTTTCACAATATCCAGATGGTTCTATCCTTGCCATTATTTCGTACACGTGTAATAAACCAACCATGCCGTAAAACCATACCCATATGAAACGGTATTGCTTCGGTTCTTGCCGAATCTGCCTGTGTTTGCAATGCCAAAGAGAACTTGCAAACGTACCCCAAAATTTGGAGAATCAAACATTTAAGAACAAAAATACTAGTTGTGTTCTACTACAGTATAATCACAAGTCCAGTGCCTAGCCAAGCTCTATAGTTTAACAATGATTTAATGTTCAAATAATATGTAACATAGATATAATACCTATGTATAAGTTATAAAAAAATATAATAATGACCATAACAACTGAGCAAAAATACATAAAATAATGCAAGTATAGCCCATGAATACTAGCTAGCTTAAAAAGATTTATTACAATAGCTAACACTGTGACAACTTAATATTAGCTACTTTAAAGTGGAGTGTATTATTAATACTGAGCTCCTTCAACTCAGGCACCCGACCTAAAATAATGCTGTCACGTAACCCTTCATTCATTATATCTTCATAATTTTGATCTGGTTTCCCCCATTCTCTTTTAACGGTATGGCTGACTTGCCCCTGATTTTCAGTACCAATCTTCAGAGTTATCTTAGCGAGTACTGGCCACTCTAAGTTATCATCATAATCACTCCTTACAGCATGTGTAGTTGCATACATTATCTTATGTTGAGAAAGTCTTACTACTGCAGCACCTACTATAGCACCTACTGCAAAACCAGCAGCAACTGCACCATTCATTGCACCACCTATAGCAGCACCCTTTGCATGTTTAAACTCAGTAATGAAACCTTTGCCTTCATTTCTGTGAATGCTTATGAAAAAATTGGCACCTGAGTATGTACACATGATCGGGCTTTTAAAGAAGAAATTGGAAGATTGTGCGACAGACGAGAAATTTTTTATTTCAAATGATGTAAACGGGTCTAATTTCAAGAAAACCTTAATCAGTTGACTGAACTTCCTTTCCATATGATCAGTTTGAGTTAGTTTTTTTCTCATTATTTTGTTGTTTTCAACTAAAGCTTCAATGAGTTGCTCCTGTTGCAGCAATTTATCTTCTTGCCTCTGTAGCTCTTCTTTCATTCTAACATTTTCTGCTGCAGTTAAACTGAGGTGGTATGAAATGTTCTCTTCTATATGTATCTCTTCAAGTTCTCGTTGAAAAATTGTTGTACAGCCTACACCTTTAAACTTACACTCAACTTCTTCCTTGAGGCAAATCTTCTTGTGATCTTCCATGCATTGACGTTCACAGGTTACTCCGCAAAAGTTGGGACACTTTACAGCCACATACTTACACTCCTGCCAGTGTGTGCCTTCTACTTCCTCACAAGTAGCTTTATATCCACAGTGGTGGCAGACATGAGGTCTCTTGGGGCACTCTTTATCCTTATGCTGTTCCAGCCTATTCTTGGGGATGGGTTGCTGGCAATTGAGGGGACACTTGGTGTCCACATACTGGCAGTTGTCTGACTCAGACTCCAAGTGAGTGTCTAGTTGACCTATACTCCCTGACCACTCACACCCTCTCTCCTTCATGATGCAGTAGACTTGCAGAGCTCCTATAAGCTGTTGGTATTTCTTCTGCTCGTAGATGTCAAAGTTCTCCTGTCCACACGCTGGACATGGCTTGCCTTGCTGGTGAATATCATGAATACAAGAGTGGCAGAAATTCTCCCCACAACAAGCAGACACAGTCAGCTTCCTGGCAATAAAGCCACACTCTTTACAATAGAATAGATCATTCACTTTGCCTATGACTTCACACTGGTAACCAGCCATACTATCTAGTTTAAGTAAGCCAGAGAAGTCTAGTCTTCAAAGTTATTATAGTTGGCTTTAATTAGAATGGCTAACAGGAAATGATTAAACTATAGCTAACAGGAAAGGATTAAACTAATTTATACCATGGTTCGTTCAAACCGTCCAATCAGATTTCTCAATTCGGGGTGAATAAATCACTTATACACCGCCTAGGAGGTGAATATTTTTTGCCCGTGGCCTAGAATTACGATCTGTAGCTAAGCGAAGCGGCGACCAATGAGGCTACAGAAAAAAAGGTTGTTATGCGTTTCTTATAGCCTAGAGCCATGGTACAAGTCGGTTGCACCGCTCGGTGCGCGGTAGGTACGGGATTTACACTATCCTCGGGCCTTCGGCCCTCGGTTGTGTAAATCCCATACCGACCTCCACCTCGTGATGTAACCTATACTTATACCATGGTTGCTGCGGTAACACCCATGGATTAAAAGTGATATTTTCCCGGTGATTTTTCCTGGGGTTATGATATTTTCCGGTGTCAAGCGAATTCTTCCTGGGGCTATGATATTTTCCCGGGTGTCAAGCGAATTCTTCCGTGTTTGTTTCCGGCCCAAAATTAAAATTCAATTAAAATTCAATTGAAGCACGCCAGAAAGTTTACTTTAGCAAGTTTACTTTAGCAAGTTTGCTTTAGCATTGTAGCTGCCAGCTGTTATCTCCAGATCTAACTCTACCTGGGCTGCTCAGCAGTAAGCAGTAAAGCAGCTAGCTGTGGTAAATTCCTGTGGTATGAGAGCGGCAGGAGAGTTATATGTGGTAGGGCTGGTCCCATATAGGTGGATATGAGAGAGTAGTAGTAGCAGCAACTATGGTATAAAACAGTTGTGCCATGGCAACAGCCCTCAGGATCGGGACGGTTATATTCCATAACCCCTCGTTGGCCATGGCATAACTATTACTTATAGCCCGGTCTCTCCTTTAAATAAGTTATTTTCCTTTAACAATCTTTGATGGATATCATTATTTATTCATTATAGCCCGTTACCCTTGTCGTTAAGAACTATAAATCTGATACAGTCTGGTATGCTTGTATTAGCGGGGAAAAGTCTGATATAGTTCTTAGCAACCATAATTATGGTAGAAGGCAGATCAAAGCAAAATGGAATAATGAAGAGTTTGGGTACTTTAATACAATTACTAAGATAGCTAACGCTATACTTTGCTCGTTGTTTATGTTCTGGCTATAAAATAGTTATAAACCAAAATCATTAGGTTTGTATTTCGATTTATAAATCCTCGCCACTCGGGCTGCGCCCTCGTGTCTCGGAGTTTATAAATCGCATACAAACCTCAATTTTGGTTTATAACTATAACATGTATATATACTTACTGACTTATTACATGAGTCAGAGTGCACATGGCTGAAATATTTCTGGAGTAGGAAAGTGAACCCCCCCCCCCCCCACACACACACAATATTTTAGCAGCTGCTCCAAATAGGGCTGGGTAGGCTACACCAGAGAGGGGAGCAGGCTAATTTATTTTCACAGCCAAAGGCGAGTGAAAATAAAGCCTGAGAGTGAAATATCTAGCCATATCACTCTGCCTGGTTTATTCCACACTAGATATCTTCACTGGAGTATTTTTTTTTTTTTTTTTTTTTTTTTTTTTTTTTTTTTTTTTTTTTTTGGTAACTCAGGGTGTAAAGTTGGCTAAAACTCACTAGGGGCTCCCTACAACCCTATAGCAGCTGCTCTGAGATATCTGTAAAAATATCATTGTGAAGATATCTAGCGTGGAATATATATATATATGTATCATTGCATTGCTGATTGAAACAGGTCTGCCCAGCCAGTTGGCCATGCATCCCACCCATGCATATGTGCAGCCACCCCTGCATAATTGTGCCCAAATGAAGTTTACATTTACTCCTCTCTTTCCTCCTAATTCCAAACACACAAAAACTAATTCCCATTTTATAGACCCTAAACTCACAGTAGCCAGAAAGTGTCTTGTGATGAAGTCGTAGAGTTTCCAGTCTGAGTCTCTGACTTGATCTCTTGTAGCACTTCCCATTGGAGTGATGGGAGGATGGTCACCAGCATCTGAACCAGTACTGGACACACACACACACACACACACACACACACATACAGCAGAAAGGGAAGACTTGTTTATGTTTTTGTTTAGTTTTGTTTTTTAAATTTATTTTCAAGTTACGAAAATCTATTATCCCACTACTATTCATATAATTTACAACGCATTTTCTTGGTCAAAAGGATGAGACAAATAAATCTGGTATTTTATTTACTTATTTATTTATTACTTATTTTATTTATTTAAATATATATGATATATTATATGATATATATATATATATATATATATAATACTTATAGCACGAGTCAGAGTACAATATGGGAAAATATTTTACGAGCACGCAAAATATTTTCACGAGCCAAAGGCGAGTGAAAATGTGGCGTGACAGTAAAATATCATTCCCATATTGTATGACGAGTGTGATAAGTGATTTATTGCTTCTTTGAAATTTTTCTCAACCGGTTACAATACAATTTTCATTGATTTTACTCGCTACGCGCGCGCTACAAGGAGCGTACAATATAAACCGTACAATATGGGAGAATACAGAACGCTCGCGTGATGCGGAAATATTCAAGTAAAAATATCAAAGCTGCAATAAATATATATATTGCTACCCTTATTTTTTTATGTAGCATTCAAATGATATAAGGTCTCTCTCCCCCTCCCTCCTATCTGTCTCCATGTAAACTGACACAGAAAGAAAGTCGGGAGGGAAATAAAGAGAACAAGTGTGTCAATTGTGTACGTCTCCAGTACATACAAAAGTCTTTTGCATTGTGTATGAAAATAATGGCCACAACTGGCCTGGCACCTCAAAGGAAGCAATCAGTCTGACTTTACAAATAAATATTATGGACTATTAGAGGCAAAAAAGATTATATTTGCATCCTTTATTAGTCATTTCTACACTCCAAAATATACTTGCACATATATACATACCTGGGCACTTTGTAACCAGTCTTCAAGATTGTACTCGTGGCATCTCCAAACTCCCTGTGTCCCTTCAGACTGTTGAGTATTGACCGAAAGTCAAAGTCCTTGGAGTACTTGGTGGTCTCAGTCCGGGGGTAACTGATAAATCCCTGAATATAAACACACACATATACACCGTGGTCAAATCACTGTTCTTATGCTTCTTTCTCTCACTCTTCCACATATTATTGGGGGAGAATCTACAAATTAAAGGTAAATAATTTATATAATAATACACTTGTGAGTCAGTAACACCAACGACGGTGACCAACGACAGTGTGTATAATTATGAATAATTCATGAGCTGTGGTGGTTAGGAAAGCATCATTTAGTTGAATGGGTAAAGCATCATCACATTCAGTAAAGCATCAATCACATTCAGTAAAGCGATTAAGGGAACAAAGTGGGTGGAATCGGCGAGAAAAGACAGCAAAAGTTTTAAAAGGTGCAAAGCCTAAGTCCACAATCATGAAAGAGACTGAGAAGCTGGAGAGATAGACAAGGGAGGAGCTGAACAATGAGGATAAGAAAAGCCGAGATAGTTCTGGAAGAAAGAGAGCAGGAGAGAGAAACTAATGTAACTATACCAAGTGGTAGAGGATGATAACAATTCTTTACGCTACCGTACTCTAACTAGCAAAAATACATAAAGCGACACCGTGTGGTGGGGTACTTGCTGGTAATAAAATAATACAGTATGACTATTGACATTGCCGCTCAAGCTATACATCTATTACCAACAACTTCACATCAGAATTATTAAAAAGAATTGAAGGTGACTAATCTAGCTAATTAGTTTGTGTGCGTTATCATTAGCTAACTCTGGAACATAAAAGGTGATGACTCATACTAAATCCAAACCTTCTGTTGATAGTGAACTGTACCTCAATATAGAGTCTCTCTGCAATCTCCATTGTCTGTTTGGGACCAATGTGAAGCTTGGAAGATGCCATCCGAAGCAGCTCCACCGTGTGAAGTGCAGGGGGAGGAGTCTTAGATTTGGGCTTCTCAGTCACGCCCACTACTTTGGCTTCCTTTAGTCCCTGCAGTAGCACTTCAAATAAATGGGCGACCTCGTTATCGAATATTCCACCTCGTTCCCAATCCAGACACAGCTTGGTGCTGCCTAACTTGACCTGTCAATAAAAGAGAGAAGAATTGGTTTTCTTCCTACAATCATAGTACAATAGTTGATTTTTTTTTTTTTTTTTTTGGTCAGACGCTCAGTAAGATTAGAATTGCAGTTAATATTCAGTGGTAGTGGATTATTGCTATTGCATTGTGATATGCCTTGTTGTTAAATGTTTTGACATTAGGTTGTGTGTGTGCCACATCTCACCTTGACGTCCAATTTCCAGTATTTCTCTGGTTTGAACTGCTGGATCTCATCGTGTCTCTGAACACAGAATCCAAGAGTGGGAGTTTGGCACGGGCCATAAGATATCACACTGTTGTTGAGTCCAGTATACTTACTCTACAGGAAAATGGAGAATGGAGCATAATGGGTGGAACCCACTGCTTTAGACGCTACATACACAAACTAGGTTAACATCTGTGTTTTTCACAATCATTTCCACTACTCGTCAGAGTACTCATTATAACTACACACAATGTGGTACCCACATAAGGCTAGGAAGATGTAAATTGGATAAAGGTTACATGACAGTGCTCCCCATTTCATTAAAAATAAAGTTTCTTAAATCTTTTTTTAATTTTCTGATACAATTTAATTATGCTTGCAAGATTATTTACATTGTGCACACCAAGTACCAGAAAGGGACTGTAGAAGATAATGAACAAATTGTAAACCCCACATTATACTTCATAGCAAGTCAGTTGATGTGCTTAAAGTGGTAAAGTATCATCAAAATCAATGCTGGTGACCTGTACAGAGTTCAATTTCTAATTGAGTTCTGTTTGCTGGACCAGCTTACTCACCATCACGACGTTACTGAGCGCACGACTAATACTTGGAACCAACCTGAAAGCACTGAGTTTGGAATCGAGTGAAAGCACATCCTATTCTGAGGTCCAATTCCATGCGCGCGTCCACAGAACGAGACTCATTCTCGTTAGGCTCTGTGAGAGTCTGGAATGCTTTCACGACAGCAGCCTCAGTAATGGAGGAGAACTTGGCTCTGAAGATGGTCTGTAACATTGACAGGAAGAAAAATTGATCCGTGCATTTTAGATGTAACGATTAGGTTGATCAGAGTACAATAACAATGATAGGAAAACAATAAACACACCAAAACAACAAATTCTATAAACATGGGACTGATAGTCACTGCATAGGTAACAATATATCCACTACTTTTCAGGTAGTCATTGCAACTAAATTCAATATGGTATCTAAGGCTTGGAACATGATTTTTTTCATTAAAAACAACAACAACTTTTCTCAATGCCTCTCAAAAATCACATAACAAAACAACGAAAATGGCAATGCTAAGTAGTATTTTTTACTATACAAGAGCTTTAGGTCGTTATCTGTGCTATTCTTCACGAATAGTATACTGGTATGTATTGTAAACTCCTCTTACCAAACTACATGCATATATTTCACTATACTATCAATGTGTCAATGTACTGTTTTTTAACTCCAACTGTGCTACCTCAGACCTTGCCAATGTAACATACACTTAGTCCATATCTTGCAGACAACTCCCCCATTCACAGAGAGATAGAAAAAAATTGATTGATTTTTTTTTAAATATTTAACCATAACTCTGAAGAATAAATTTCAGCTAGAATTGCTGCTGTATTTCAACTATACAAACACAACCTTGGACTTGGTATTCAGAAGGTAGTGGTCAGATTAGCCATGTAAAGTGTACTATTTCTATGCATGCAGCTACCACTGTTGAACTCCTATAAAATAAGTGGCTATGTAGACTGGGTGATTACCTGTCCACCTGCTCTCTCTGCCCTCCTCATATAGGGGTAGACTTCATTAATTACCTGGAGATTAAATTTCACAAATATCTTCAGTAGTCAATTTGTCTAATAGTCGTTAGTTACCTCGAAGCAGATGTTCTCTCCTTCCTTGTCACAATCCAACCATAAAACTAAATAATCCATGTTCCTTCCCTACACAAATTAAAAATAAAATTAAATTAAAAAAAGAACTCCTTCCACCCTCAATTGAGTTACAATTGTAATTGAAAAGTTGAAAGGGACACTGGGTTGTAAATCCAGGGTGTGTGAATTCGAAGGACCAGGTCTGGCTAACTAAGCCTGATCAGTAGGAATTTGACGATGGATAAGTTGGATTCAAAATCAGGCAGAGTTTCGCCTGTAAACTTGTGCAACTACACTAGAACAGAAACTCAAAGTGTTGGTTGGGGTGTGGCAGGGAGTTAGTGGTATTACAAACATAAGTCATAAATGAAGTGTTAACCATGATGACTATTCAATCTTTGTCTGGGCTGACCCAAACAGTAATTGACTAGCTCATAAAATAATAGTGGGCGGTAAGGTCTTTTTAATAAGTGAAGATTAATGCGTAAGATTTAACTAACAAAAAAAGCAAAAACAAAAAACAAAATAAACTATTGTTACAAGCTGTTTGAATAAATATGCACCAGTAAGTCCCCCACCACACGGTGATGGGTTTGTGATAGACTGTCATAGACATTTTGCTCAGCAGTACTATTTATAAATCTAAACCAGAGTGAACAGATGGCAGAACCTGCTATGTGACAATTACATTCATTACGTGAGGACTTCTTGGTTGGCTTTTATTTTATGGGGGAATTCTTTTTGCCAAAAAATCAATTAAAAAAAATACTTTATTCACAGAATCAAACCTCATTGACTTTTTTTGTAAATTTTCATAAGTTACTATTGGCTTCACTCATCATGTTGTTGCCGGCATTGTTGATGTTATCTTGTTGTTTGTTTATTTGTCACACAGTCCGCAAACACATACCTCATGCTTAAGGAAGTCACAGATTCTCAGTTTAGGAATGGATTCCTTCTTCTCTGTCGTGGCATGGAACAAATCGACCTGCACACAATGAAACATTCACACCTCAACACAAACACTGCTGCTTGCTAGTCAATCGTACAGGGGAAGCTTCACTTCCATAACACTCTATTTTAGAATGTTCAAACTTGATGAATCAAAAGAGAATGGTAAAAAAAAATGTATATAAATACAACTAACTTTCTCCAGAAATAAACCGTCGTAAGTTGGTGTAGCCTGAAAAACTTCATTAATGGCTTCATTTAAACAATTGACGTTTTCAGCTATTACTTATAAATTATTGCAACTAAAAAAATAAAATAAAATAAAGTTAAGGCATTGTGTTCTAATAGCCAGCATTGATTATGTAATAGTTAAATCATGGGTTGAGGAATTATCGCTGATCACCGTTCCAATACCGAGGGTGGTCTAGTGATAATTCCAATAGTTGTCATGGTTGAACTATGTATTTCTACCATTGCGAACCATTTACAAGACCAAATTCTACCAGGATATTGTTTTTAAAGGGAAAATGTCCAGTTATTGCAGCAAGGGTCACTCCAAAATATTGACAAGAAGTGTACTTCGTTCGTTTCCTCTGCTGACTTTCGGTGAGACTGCTTGGTTTCAATTGTATATCACTACTGTAAGACCAGAAATCTTTGTGGCTAGTTTGGAGCCAGGCTGTTTTATAATGGGCCAGCCTGTTTTAAAATGGTCCAGACCAGTTTAAAGGGCTTGTAGTTCGAAAATGGTCTGTAACATATATACAGGGATTCATACAGGATTTTTTTGCTAAGGGAAAAAGGGAATTTTGTAGAGTCATGAAAACCAGCTTAGCCAAATGAAAATGGTGAAGTCATGACTACGAATCAGATTGTCTGATCAAAACTTAAACAAATTATTACAAATTGCTACTGAAGGACTAAACTAGAAAGTGCTAATTTTGAAGAAGTGCTGGACATTCTTAAACAAATTAACGGTAGAGTAAGTAATTTTTCATATCTTACAATAATTCAGCGAGCGAGCGAAGCTGACTATTAGTCGTGTTCAATTGAGATTTCAGATATATAAATATATGTATACGTACGTCAAAAATTTTCGCCCGCGCTTCTAATTACGGAAGTTAGGTAAAGCGTTCACAGTTCCAGTATTTTTCAATTAACTAGCGCGGAGAATCCTGCTGTACTGCCTTACGCAACTTTGTTTCAACCAAAACGTTTATAGCTACTCTCTTCTTGAAACAATTGTGAAGTCTTTGTCAAGCTGCGCTTCTTTGCCACTACTTTCGAAGTTTATTCAGGTAATTCTGTTATTGTTACTACAATGCATGGGTCCACTTCCTTAGTCTGGGATCAGAGACTTTAGATTCTCTGATGCTAACTGAGAATGGAAAGGGTTACACTGTGCACTACAGTTAGATGTAATTTCTGTCCTATTTTTCTGTAAAAAGAGTCTGCTCGCTCGCCATGCATTTGCGCTATTCGAGCGCACCACTAGTTATTAAAAAAAAAATTTACAAAAAATTCAGAAAGAAAATTTAGGGGGAAGGATCCCAGGGCTCCCATAGTATTGTATAATATATATACGTATATATAATACTTATTGCACACGTCAGCGTACAGAATGGGGAGATGTTTCCCAAGCACATGAAAGTATTATACGAGCTGAAGGCGCATTAAATACAAGTGTGAGAGTGATATGGCATCCCTATACTGTACAAGTGTGAGAGTGATATGGCATCCCTATACTGTACAAGTGTGAGAGTGATATGGCATCCCTATACTGTACAAGTGTGAGAGTGATATGGCATCCCTATACTGTACAAGTGTGAGAGTGATATGGCATCCCTATACTGTACAAGTGTGAGAGTGATATGGCATCCCTATACTGTACAAGTGTGAGAGTGATATGGCATCCCTATACTGTACAAGTGTGAGAGTGATATGGCATCCCTATACTGTACAATGAGTGCAATAAGTTGTTTATTATTGTTTATTATACATCGGATATTTTCCAAAACAGTAAGTATTCAGAGGTAACTCCACCACACTTCTAAACATTAAGCCGTCCAGAGCTACGCACAGGTGCATTGGAGCATTCAATATGGGGAAATGTTGAATGCTCACGTGATGCTGAAAAATAATTGAAATGTATAATTAATATATATTATTTATTTCATACAATCAGACAAGCAATATTCTAAGTCTAATAAATAATAAATTTATTATGTACTGCTTGCATGAACACTGTAGTAATAATTAAATTCTCGCACAATGAAAACTTGTATAATCTGGGAAGAGGGGGATGTAATAACCCAACATGATAATTATGAACACAGGAGATATGGAATAATATGGCTTAAGCCACACCCAGTTGACTGAAATGCATCTCCTATGTGGCAATAGGTAAATAATATTATATAGTCTGTGTTGTATTTCCCTGAAGCACTGACTCTGATGATTCTTCTAATAAAATAAATTTGGTTTACAAATGGGCTTCCAGCAAAATTATGAAAATAAAAATATTTAACTGAATGTCATCGGATCTGCTATACAAACTTAACACCCAAGTGCGATATTTAACGTAATCCGTTAAAATAATTTAATAACAATTAAATTCATGTACCTGGACATTGCACATTAAATATTTCAGCCAGCTCAGGACAAGTGATGGAGTGTGTGACCCCACACCTGATTTCTAATGCTACATTTCACACTGCCATGACAACTCACTGGATCCACAGCAGTCCAGTTGTTATACTTGGCCAAGAAGTCCAGTCCCATCACGTGACCACACACAGAAGTCATCTTGAAGTGAGCCTCTACATCTCTTCTGCTCCCTCCAGCAGGGAATGAGCCGTTAAATTCGTACACATCACACGCGTTGCACATAGACTTTCTTCTATTGCACCTCCTGTGGGAGAGGATTTCTCCCAGTGATTTAGCCAAGGAAGGCTTTTCAGCCACCATCAGTACTTGTACCACCATTATCGGTACTGGTAATTGTTTACAAACTTGCTATGTTACCGCAATTTTTTGTATTTTCCTCCATCTTCTCTTCCCGACGTCTATTAATGACGATCCGTGCCTATCTGAATGGACGTTGTTTTAGCGATTCTTTACCAAACCAAGTTTGGTGGAGGTTTGCTTTAGGCATTACGTCAGCGTTTCTCCCGCGGTCAGTTTACGTCTTTAGGTGAAGATGGCTGGTGTGTTTAGATCGAATGTGTTCGATCCTGTGCTAGTTGTGTCACAGATAACAGCAATGCTGTGCAGTTTTTACGGGTGCCTAGGCCTGTGGCTGATTCTAGCCAACCTCATAGCAGGCTTAAGGTATTCTTTGGACCAGTTCTTCGATTACCACGTGAGTAAGACTATCGGGAGCTATCTAGCACACCGCCTAATGCTTTAATACATGTTGACCAGCACTCATCTGTCTATAGTGTTAGCCTTCACATCATGTGATTTGAGTGGCTAAAGTAGAAGTTTTTAGAAGATTTATGTAGACAACGAGTGCAATATTAAAGTAAGAAGTTCTCACAGGGCTGGCTGTCAAAGAGATGACAGTGCAGTAGATGAAACTTCACATTAAGTTGTTTGCTGTAAAGTATGTGAACTTAAAATATCATACCAAGCAGTGTTGTGTCCTAACTGAGGGATACATGTTTACTCCTTTACCT
>WLWD01004883.1_pt1 | contig 27095 bp, 10 predicted proteins | sample 6712731 | NCBI WGS metagenome assembly WLWD01 (sample SAMN12718690, study PRJNA576275) | sponge metagenome | isolation source: marine sponge | host: Mycale hentscheli | place: New Zealand: South Island, Marlborough, Capsize Point | collected 2014-11-01
TGCTGTAACTGCAAGTTTGGCTCTAAGATTTGGTTGTGATGACGGAATAAAGCTAGTGGAAAAGTATGAGGAAAAATTGGGAGTTTCTTTACTAGATGAAATTTCGCAGAAGTTACCAGTAATTTTCCAAGCTAACAAATTAATGATTAAAACCAGTATAGGTTCGAAAAAAATAACACCTTTTTACAAATTTTGTGGTTCTATTGCAAAGCTATTGGGAGTAGATATAATGGAAATATTATCATTATCTGCAGAAGATGAAAATCTGCAGTTGACATTATTGTATCCAGCATCTTATGAGACTCATATTCACAGTGTTGCTAAGACACTGGACACAGAATGTGAAGATCTTGGAATACATTCTATATGTTCTAACACGTATGTATGGATAAGCAACAATAGTGAAAGATTCTTGGGATGTAAATTAGGTGTTGTAGTGTGAGTAGTCATAATATTTAGCTAATTTTTTTTCCTTTCCCATACTTTTGAGCATATTATACACCAATGCAGCAGCTAATGTGGTTATAAGTACGTCACTGCTATATCACCTGTGCTACTGATATACTAATCCTATGTATATACAAACAACTGACACAAATTTGTACACCCATGATAGTATCTGGCATTGCTGTGCTCAGTCACCAATTAATCCAAACTTTTACATATTAGCTAGATTTTAAAGGCTTCCTTTCTCCTACCTTTGTCTTTCCCTGTCCAAAGCATTTTACCAGATTAATCATTGTGCTTACCAATTTTATAGCTATTTAGATAACTTCACCAAGATACCATTATCCTTCTGATTAAATTCACTTGTTTCTTAATTTCACTAGCAATCTAACACGATTGTAACTACAGTACTGGAAAGAATTCCCTTTTATGAACTCAGTTTAGTTTACGAATTATTCATGAATATAGACACTGATCTGACACCCTTGTTACTGTCAAATGTATTACTAGAAAAGTATAGTAGTGTAATAAATCAGAGTTGTTTACTACAAGTTAGTCTAGTGTTAAGCAATATCTTAAAATTGTAAAAAAAATAAAGAAAAAGACAGATTAAGTTATTTCATAGAATAAACTTTTAGACCAAAATGAATTGGACGTTTTGTTGATATAATATATTACACATTATTTATATATACACATATTATGTGTTTTCCTCGCAGTTCTGTTCTTTGGTCCAAAAAATCAAAACATGAAAAATCTGCTAGAGATGCCAAGGTAGCAAATGTTAGTTATTTGTTTATTAGTTTTCATATGTACATTTGTACTTACAGAAATTGGAAGTTTCTGCATCATCCAACATTTCTCGGTAAGATAATACATGGGTAATACATGCGATATATTTCGCCAGACCTCTTTATAATCTGGAGTAGATATTAATTTATCTCAATAGAGAACAGAAACTGAACATCAAGCAGAAGCATAGTACTAACTGCTAGCATCATAATTTCCGATACTATATACTAGGGTTCAAATTTAATATACAAGTATTCCATTTTATAATAACTTATACAAATTCAGTATTTATGTTTATCAATAGGTAAAATTGTAGCAGGGTTGAGCTATCATAATAAAATTTCAAGTTTTAACAATGCTAACTGTTCCTTTAAATATATACTCTGATCCATGTTTGTTAAAATTAATCCCACATAGTACTTAAAAATGTTCTCCTTTTACCTCCTGTACTTCATATATCTAGGGTTTTTTGTGAACATTATTATTCTTAATTATATTTTGAATGTAAGAATAGAATCTACTGTAGTTGTAACTTAATTTTTAACCCCTTCACTGCCGTAACTCCCATACTGCCGTAACTGCCATACAGCGGTTTGAAGTAACACCTCGGGAAAAATCAGTTGTTTATTCTCATCTGCGATACCTCACTCGAACGCTATAGCCTCAAGAAATTAGCTGTATAGTTAGTAATTGATTTTCAAATTCCTTGCAGTGGTATTTCTAAGGCTACAGCACAAACATTGACTTAGTAACTAGATTCTATGCATACATGAAGTCTCGTCCTGAGTTACACCTTATAATGTCTCGCTTATTTGTATAAGAATAAAATTGAGGGTTTTTTTTAACAAACTAAAGTAACTTAAGAAACATTCTACTGTGATTTTCCCTATGAAAATATCACCCTTATAATAGCAAGTATCCTGCCACACAGCGGTGCTTGATGTACAACTTTTACAATTAAGAATGCAGTAGCATAAGGTATTTCTTTATCCTCTACCGCTTGGTTTAGTTATATCAGTCCTTCATTTTCTCATCTACTTTACTTAACCCATGGTCATTTGACAATTCTTTACCAACCCAGCTTAGATTTATTTGAATACACAAATTCATCGTTGTCATTACTAACAATCCTTTAAACCCAGCTGAGCTAATGAATAGAATACCCACACTAACATCGTCACTTTTTTCTCACTTACTTTTCTTGACCCGCGTATTCAAGATACACACTTTACTGTTGTCAGTTATAACAACGCTTTATTAACCTTTACTGATGACATTGTACCAAACCAGCTCTCAGCTAATGAATTATTCATAAAACACACCGTCGTAGTTACTTACAGATTGTGTCTAATAAATATTTACATATTTAGACAGGAAATACATAGTTAAAAGTATTTTAATTATAACCTTAGTAAAGCACTCCTATTACACAAAGTGAATCCCACATTCTTAGTTCGTGCTGAAATTGATGAGGTAACCACATGTTGAGTTGGCACCACATAAAACACATCCTTGATCATTTTGTTGCAATCTCAATATGCAGCATGCAAAATTGTTTGGTTTTTTTTTTTCCTTTATGACTACTTTATGATGTAATTCAAATAGCCATATTAAAGAATGACATTAATAGTCCAGTGGGAAATTGTACTTTTGATGCAATATTGTGACAGAGTGGACCAAAGCATTAAACTTAGCACAGTGTTTGTTGAAGGTATGTACAGCAATATTAGAAGGGGTGCCACCCAGATATACATTCCTTAGGTCTTACAAGAAACTTTGGTCAATATAATCGGCGATACCCGCGAATTTTTTATTTGCACACCCAATGCAATTATTATAGCGAAAATAAAAAACGGCGATATTACAGGCAGCTAGACTATTTAATAGAACTAGCTACCCTGATAGCTAGCCAGGTGTAGCAAGTTTCAGAGAATTTATCAGTAAATTAAAACTATAATATTTCGGCTTGTGGAGCCTTCTAGTGGTTACGAGGCTAACTGAACAAGGAACTTTGTATAAACAGATGATACAGAACATGAGATCATTGTGTGGTGGGGCACAGCCCCTGGGAATGTTAGTTGGTGTTGGACAATTTCTGTGACATGTGAGTTGTACTTGGGAGGTGTGAAGGTGTAGTCATAATTGAATTAGTGGCAGTCATACTTGGGAGGTGTGAAGGTGTAGTCATAATTGAATTAGTGGCAGTCATACTTGGGAGGTGTGAAGGTGTAGTCATAATTGAATTAGTGGCAGTCATACTTGGGAGGTGTGAAGGTGTAGTCATAATTGAATTAGTGGCAGTCATTCTGGAGGGGCCATTAATTAAATTAAAACTACACCTTCACACCTCCCAAGTACAACTCACATGTCACAGAAATTGTCCACCACCAACTAACATTCCCAGGGGCTGTGCCCCACCACACAATGATCTCATTTTCTGTATCATCTGTTTATACAAAGTTCCTTGTTCAGTCACCCTCATTCAGTTCAGTAACCACTAGAAGGCTCCACAAACCGAAATATTATAGTTTTATTCTACTGAAATTAATTCTTTGAAACGTGCTACACCTGGCTAGCTATCAGGGTAGCTAGTTCTATTAAATAGTCTAGCTGCCAGTACTATCAGGTGACTCCTAATCATTAACATTAAAGTATTAAACCACAATACATTATAATAAACAATTTATATTGAGCTCTTTTACATAATTAACTGTTAATCAAAATTTCACACTTTAAATTTTTTGTTTTAATTAAACAATTTTTTTTGGCACCCCTTCTGATACTGTTAAATATGCCAAACCGAACCTGCATACCAAGTTTCATGCTTTGGTCCACTCTGTCACAATAATTTTTCTTATCTGCTGGACTATAATACTCGTATATATTTATAGTGATCTAGAAAATGAAAAATTGCAATTAACTTCAACCGTACGTTCTGTAACTAGTTGGTCAACAGAATTATATCAATATATTGTAGCATTACCCTCTTCAAAGGAATGTTATGATTATTCAAAATTTATTACATTTTTGACAAAGATCATTGAAAATGAGAAATGCCAGTCCAGAGAGGCATCAAAAACTGAATCGCTTAATGAAGTATCACACGGTTTAAAAATTCTTTTGGTTAATACTAAGAATACATATGAGGGTGTGCTAATTTCAATTTTACTTTACTTATTTAAGCATAAATTTATTGGTAATGGCATAGTAAAATCATTTTCATTGTCAGATACGGAAAACGTATTAAAACGGTTTAATCAGCATATTGAAATTATCAATGATCGAGATCACCAAAACGTACAAATTAAATTGATTGTTTTGGCTACAAATATTATTGAAGAATGCGAATTAGTAGCTTTCTTAAAACATACCAGTGAAATTTTGCAAAGTATTAAACCTCCTTTAGAGCAGACAATAAGGGATTTTCTGAATGAATACTTCATTACTACTTCCACTGCAGCTTTAAGAAAAAATCTTGAGAATTTGCTTAATTCACGTAAATCCAACCACATGAAATTGTCATCAAACTATGAACAATCGAAATTAAATGAGTGTGTGAAAGTGTTAAATGATCTTGGACTACTTGAGTTTTATGAACATAAACTACAGCTTCAAGATTCTTTATGCATTAGATCAAATATATTAGAATTATCCTTAAATGGAAGTAATTGCTCTAACCTAAAACAGCTTCCTTTCTTGACTTTGCAAAAATTGATGTCATATGACACTTTATGTCTATCTGATTTGGTTAATGTGACACAGCACAATTTGATTGAACAGCAATCCTCACTTGAGGATGAAAAAGATGATTATGTGGATTCTGATGAAGAAATTGAAGATGAACTTTTTGATGCAACTGACAATTTCCAAACAAACCAAGAAATACATCCAGTAGATAGTATGCTTGCACTTCTACTATGTTGTGATGATTTTCTTCGTCAAGATTTATTCTCTAGACTAGCTAAATGTCAGCTTGCTATTCCATTTATCATGCCAGACCCTGTGTCAAATAAATTTATTGTTCCAATTTGGGCAATGAGATCAATTATTATTGATTGGGTCCCTTCTGAAAGAAATGACTTATCAAAATCATATCCCATGGTTACATGTCCAATGCCAATAATTTCTTTCATACGATTTGGAAAACATCAGGATGATGGCCCATCAAAATCACTAATTATGAATAAAATTATGAGTAAAGAAGACATAAAACGTTTTTTTTATCGTGATCTTCACGGTGGTAAGCATAGACGAATTTTTGGAGAGGGTCTTGTAGATATGTCTTGGTACTTGCCATCAGGAAAACCACTTGATATATTTTCAGAACCTGTTATTTTTTTAAACCTTCATGGTGATGCTCATGAACACCCTCAACAAGCCAAGTTTCTTAGCCAAATTTCATCAGTTTGCTTTGTTTTGCTCGTCAATGAGGAATTTAGCTTTGATGACCAAGATAAGCAAGTCGTACAGCAACTATATTCATCAAAAAGTGGTTTAATTCTTCTTAATGGTGTAAAAAAAAAGCCAAAGGCCCTAAAAAAAGAATTTCCTAAGTCTTTTGTCATTGATCTAAAATCAAAATCAGGATCTGAAATCAATGATGCAATTCGAATTAAAATAAGGTCTAAATTAGAAAGAAATAAGGCACATTATAGCATTGAAGAATGTATTCAACATCAAGACTTCATAGTTAAAGATGAAGATAGTGATTGTTTTAATAACGGTCAATTATATGCTAATAATATAATGAAATCATTCTCCAATTTTAAAGGGAATTTGTTAAATATGAAGGAAAAATTGGTACCACTGCAAGGCAAACATTTTTGGCAATCTTGGGCGGCAGATGATAAAGAGCTACATCGACAGTTTGGGAGAGGTAGTTCATCAATTCAAGAATATTCTGCTCAAAAAGAAAAGGAAAAAAAATTAACAAGAAATAAACAGTATGAGCACGTCAAAAAAATGTCTCCTATGATGTCACTCTTTATTGAGGTATTGTTAAAATTAGGAGGAGATTTAAACAAACCTACACGAAATTATTTTCTACAATGTCTTAAGCTTAGCTTGAATTCTTTATCAAGAGACAACGTACATGTTAAACAGCAAGATTATAAATTCATCAAAAAACAATTATCAGAATTACCTGATATGGAATTAGAAAGTCCTGAGAAAAACGAGTTATTAAAAAATATTAAGCATTGTCAGGATGAAATTATTGAGTCTTCGTTTGGCTTAGAGCATCTATTCAGAGAAATTGGACAAATTTATGAGGCAACTCACTCACATGAACATTATAAAGAATATGGTATTAAATTGTCTAAAGCAGTTGCTGAGCTGTTACTCAATGGCTACCCTTTAGAGGTAATTGATAGCGATGCTGCACATGTCCCTATAGATTGGATATCTGCTGTGCTTTCTGAGGTTAGAGGGTTGATAGGAAATCAAAGAGTGTTTGTACTTTCCATTCTTGGTCTTCAAAGTACAGGAAAGTCTACAATGTTGAATGCGACCTTTGGACTTCAATTTAATGTTAGTGCAGGAAAATGTACATGTGGGGCATTTTTACAAATAGTACCATTGGATGAAGAAACCCAGAAATCCACAAATTGTAAATACCTTCTTATTGTTGATACAGAGGGTTTACGTGCTAGCACGACCAATCCTATTCGCAAAAGCATGACAATGAACTGGCTACTTTTGTGATTGGCATTGCAAACATGACTAATTAACGTATATGGTGAAGTACCTGGAGACATAGATGACATTTTACAAACGTCAGTTCATGCATTTTTGAGAATGAATCGAATAAACTTTCATCCCAGTTGTCAGTTTGTTCATCAGAATGCTAGTACTAATATTCAATGTGAAGTAGGAAGAGATAAGTTTACACAAAAGCTAAACAAATTTACAGTCAATGCTGCCAAAGAAGAACACTGTGAAGGTCAATACAAGACATTTAGTCAAGTGATAAAATTTGATGACCAAACGGACGTTCACTATTTTCCTGCTTTGTGGAAAGGAGATCCACCAATGGCTCCAGTCAATCAAGGATATAGCCATGCAGCACAGACTTTAAAAAAATATATCATAGATATCATGAATAGAAGAGTATCAACATCTGAGATGAGATCAAGTAGCGTACCATGTGGACTAAACATTGGTTCGTTGAGTCGAAAAATATCAGATTTCTGGTCAACACTATTAAAAGAAAATTTTGTATTCAGTTTTAAGAATACATTGGAAATTGCAGCATACTGCTCACTAGAGAGAGAATACAACTGCTGGGATTGGACATTTCAAGTTGCAATTTCCGATTGGGAACGAAAAACTAGCAATTTGATAAATCCAATAGAGGATGTTCACAAAGCAATGATTTTAGCGAATAAGAAAATGAAAGAATTACCAGAGTATGTGTCAAAACAATACAAAATATTACAAAATGAAATGGATATCTTTTTTAATGGAGACAATAGCGAAACTTTAGCACAGTGGAGAGCAAATTTTCAGTTGAAATTACAACAACTTTCAGTGGAGTTAAAAAATCAGGCTGAAACTCAGTGTCAAGTTTTTCTTCAGAAAAAACAATCAATTTCAGCATTTGCACAACAAACTAAAATTACTGTAGAAAAAATTAAATTAAAAGTGCAAGAAAATATCCAATATTTAAAAGATGAGCAAATTAGCCTTCAAGCAAGTTTAGAAAAGAACGATTTAGACACCAAACAGCTTTCAAAATTGCTAAGTCGTGACTTGTTCAATCCAGAAAAAGTAGAAAGATATAAAGTTTTTGGTATCGATGGCTCTCTAGTTGAAAAAATAATTTCAATAAAACAAAAGAGCGGAGGTAATCTGAGTGAAGAAGATCTGAAGTATATTTTACTGAAGCTATTAACAGTAGATCAAGTTGGAATTGTTTTGAAATATTCTACTCCACATGAAGATGAGCTCAAAAGAATGTTCAACGAGTTATGGGAAGATGTTATTAAACAATTCCCTGAAACTTTACCAACTAGGAATCTAGATGTTCCCGAAGAAGTAGAAAGAAGTATAACAAAGCATATTGGAAAGCATGACGGAGTATTAATCAGTCTGATGCGAACAGAAAAGTTTAAGAACTGGAAAGAGGGAAAAATCCCCCTGTTCAAGCCTGAAGAAGAACACTTTAACACAACATGGGCTGAACGTGGCATGCGTGCAGTTACAACAATGTTTCGAAAGGATCACTATTATATGAAAATCTATCACGTTACATCATCAGTACTACAAGAAGCTAATAGTCATGTTGGCAAATATACTACTGTAGAAACTGATTTTAATCCTAAACTTGTATCAGAATTACTTCGTGAGGTAGACACATTTTTTGAATATCATACATCTAAGATTACCGATTACACTATTTCTTTTACATCAGAATATACTTATGAACTCTACATTCGAGCATGTAGCTCAGCTATTCCAATATTTCAAAAAATTGCAAAAAAATTTGAAGATGCTAATAATCCAAGGCTACATTTGGAAAAATATGAAAAAACGCCTTTGTTTACTCTATATAAAAATCAATACCAACAAACAGAAGCTGAAGAGGCAATTGGTGATACAATCTGTGCCTATCTTGAAGAGCCTCTTAAAGCACAAGTGAATGGTGTACTGTGTACAGCTATAATTGACAAAGTAAAGAAATCAGATGTATATTATTTGACAGATAAAATGGCACTTAAAGTCAAGGTTTTAATAGACTTACATAAAAAAAGTGATTTCCAAGACTACATGGTTTATGTACGAGATATTCGCGAGTGTCTTTCAGTTTGTACTACTAACTACATCACCATATTTGCAGATAAAAAAGTACATTGTTCTAAATTTTCGAAATTACAAATGTTAGCTCATGAAAAGGTTAATAATTTAGTTGAAATTGTACGAAACAATGTTCCTACAAATACCAAGCCAAACTTAAAAGAATGGCTTGCTGAATTTAGCAAGCTTATAATTAGCCATTTTGGAATTAGTATCAAAGTGGATGACCACTTTAAAGGTTACAATCATCTTCAGGAATTAAATCTTGAAAATTTGAAAAAAAAACTTATGAAGCAAATTGATGATTTAGAAATGAAGGTTTCGCAATCATTTAATCAGATATTATTTCAAGATGTTATTGAACATAATAAAGAGCCCCTCGAAAAGCATCTTAAAGTTTTACTAGGATGTACCAGTCAGTGCCCATTCTGTGGAGAACAATGTGACCTCAATGAGCATAGCATTCAAGATCAGCTTCACAGAACTGAAGTTCATCGTGTTGGTTGCTTAGGTGGCTGTAAAAACAAACGTACAAAAATTTTAGACACAAACTTTTGTCCAGAACAAGTAGCCAGTAATTCTTGGGTATTTTATATTGAAGGTAATGAAATTCATTATCGTGATTATCAGACCATATACAAGGAATGGTCAATAACACCTAATATTACATCAAGGAGCACAAAATATTGGAAATGGTTTGCAATGAATTATCGTAAAGAATTAGCTGAAGAATTTCATGCAAAGCCAGCTAAAATGATCCCATCATGGTTGTATGAGTGGGAAGAAATAGTTAAAGATCTACAAGAAGTATACCACGTTGGAATCTTAGATTAACTGCATGATGACTAACACATTATTACAACACTTGTAACTGTAGCCACATAGAGTTAATGTTCACAATAGACACTATTTTTTGTAGCAAATTATTGTTGTATATTACTATGTACTTCCATTTTTTTACGTGTGTTTTCTTAAATATTGTTATTATGATTGAGTTTTTATATCCATGTTAATTTAAAAACAATTACTTTAAAAATTAAATACATTTAAAAACATTGACCTTAAAATTTAAATACATGATGGAAATATAATCGGAAATACAGTGTGATAAGTTCAATCTGTTTTGACCCTGTGCAATTAATTGCCCAAAATGTTTCCCCAAATCTTCAACTCTAATATTCAGGTAAATTACCAAACATTATCCAACCTTTTGTGTCCACTTGTATAAACTCTAAGTCAATTGAATTTGGGTATTCCCACTAGGATATATAAAGAAGTCTTCAGTAAATATTTGTGATCAAATCTCAGCTAATTCTTCATAAAAAGAATGGCATGCAAAAGAAAGCTTGAGTTCTTCCACTCTGTGTGGGCAATTAGAGGGACAGGTAAGAGAAGAGGTTGATTCAATTATGAGAGATAAGAAACAGGAAAATAGAAAGGTTATGGAATAGGAGGGGAGAAATGGAAGAAAAAGAGAAGGACAGGGAAGGAAATAGATTGAGGAGGAGAAATGAAAAGAAAGAAGACAGAAACAGGGAACAAGAAAAGCCATACACCATGCAAGAGGTGATCTGATATACACTAGTGTATATCTATAGTGTTTCTGTCATAAATATATAGTACTTATATTACATGAGAGTTACCAGTCCTAGTACTAACTGAGTTGTGAAGATATCTAGTGTGGAATAAACAACTTATTACACTCAGTCAGAGTGATATAGCTAGATATTTCACTCTCAGGCTTTATTTTCACTCCTTGTGGAAATTAATTAGCCTGCTCTTGAAATATTTCACCATATCACACTCTGACACAGGGTAAAATTGGTTGTATGAAAGTTATGATTTTCTAAAGAATTAGCAAGTTATGGTGTCAAGTACTGTAGCTGGATCCTCGTAGGTAATTTTCCACCAGAGTCTTTAGCATGGCCGACATCCTGCAGGTACGCCTAGGCTCTAAAAATTACTTTAAAGTTAAGTTTAATTTAAACTTTAAGATGCTGGTCTGGGACACAGCTAGCAGAAAAAATGGACAGAGTGAAAACAATATGAGGCATACACAAAACATAAAAGTCCAAACTCGAGCCTACTGCACATGTGCAGACTGACTTACATCCGTTCAATCCTTTACCGAACAAGCCTACACAACAGCTCACACACATACACAATAACTATTACAGATGATGTACAATACTGAGACAAAACTAAATGAAGCCAATTCTTCAGTCCACTCTATTCTCCTATTCTCATCTCTTCTCTCTTCTTCCTTCCCCTCAGAGGGCGCAGCCCCACAGTATCCCTAAAAAATTGTGATGCAAAGTTTGTGTCGTAATCGAATTTCTTTTCCAATACCAATGCAGATGATCCAAGAAATTTTGTTTGTCTGAAACACTTTACACATTGCAGCTAAAATAGACTCTGGCAGTAGCATCATTCTCTCCTGTAGGTAGCATATCTTAATGCAAAGAGTAGTTTTGTTTGTACCACCATACCTGTAGTGAGATATATGTCCGAAAACTGTGTAACAACTGGCTTCATTTTTTTCTAGTCCCGTGCTGTTATATCAACCCACTGCAATTACAAATGGCTTTTCTCCCATAACTTGAACAAGAGTAGCTCAAATTGAGGAACCAAAGCACCATTAATTATGCATGTTGTTTTGGTTCTTGCAGATGAATACATCCTTGCAGCATTGCTATCACTAAAGATATCTTATAATAGAAGACTCGCAGCCAGTGAAATATTATGCCGGACAAGATAATTAGCTACTTTAACTTCTTCCCTCATCACCTATTAAAGTAATATGATTGCAATGAAAGCTATGGGGATCACCTTTCACTAAAGTTACAAATAGCCACTTCTCTTTCCACATGAGATGAAGCTTGGTTATATAACAAGCAACCTACTCAATTTCCTGGTGACTGTTTTAAGCTTTTTTGGAATAGGAACCTGATCTGAACCATTGTCCCCGTCTGCACAAAAATATAACTCCAGATAAAGTTCTACCCTGCATTGCTAGGCGCTGCCATCGAACTTTCCTCCAACTATAGGTACATACGAAAACCATTTACCCTACAGTTATCATCGGCATCCTGCCCAGTTCCTATGGTTAGGTAAAGGATATTATTTATCGGTAAAGCTGTGTCTTTATGCTTGAGACATGTGATTACTAGCATGACGTATATATGCAAGTATTACACATAGAATGCGTGTGAGTTCGCAGGGTTAATGGCTGAAAAATATCAAGGTCACTTGCATGCTGCTGTAAATACGGAATGGTCAAACATACAAGAACTTCGGCATGCACATGGATTCTTACAGTTTGAACGAAAACTGTAGATAGCCTCTTGTAGTTTAGTCCCAAGAGCTTCATTAGGCATATCATGATCATAAGTTTCAGTATCTTCAACACATTTTGTAATAATTTTAATCAATGAACAATGGTTTTCATTCAAACTGAAAGAAAACATGTGATGAAGCTTTTATATTAATTTTGATCATTCGGTATTTACAGTAGCATGAACATGACATTGATATCTTTTTTAGCCATTAACTTCGAATAATCCACCCTTGGACAGTAATAACTGAACAGTTTCATCAATATTTTGAACATCACTCCCTCTCTGATCTAAATAAGCCACTTATTAATAATGTAAGTGTGTCAATGAAACTGGGAGCAATGGCAAGTGAGCAGCAAATTGAGATAAACGCAACTGCTATGCCACAAAAACCTTTTGATAATAATCGTCAAGATCGTCTTAAAGTGATTGAAAAACTTGGACTACAGAAATGTTCTGCACAAAAGTTACAGCTTCAAGATGCGTTACGTATTCGGCCAGCCTTGTTGCAGCTATCACTTAAAAAAAATTCGATTAAAACACTACATCAGTTACCATATCTAATGTTGCATAGAATAATATCCTATGATTGTAACTGTAGAACAGATTTTATGGCAGAGATGGAATCTTCTGATTTATCTCTTGCTGGTGATACCAAAGATGATGGTGATTCAGAATATTATGGAGATGCTGATGATAAAGATTAGTGTAGATGCTTTTTCTGATGGAATGCATCCTCTCGATTGCTTATCAGCAGTTCTAATTTGTGCTGATGACTTTTGTATTTGTTTTATCAGTTCTTGGTGTCCAAAGCTCAGGTAAGTCTACAATGCTCAACACTACTTTTGGGCTCCAATATAAAGTTAGTTCTGGCAGATGCACACGTGGAGCTTTCGTTCAACTACTGAAACCAGATGAAGATCTAAAAGGTCAAACTACATATGATAATATCTTAGTCATTGATACAGAAGGCTTGCGGGCAGTGAAAGGTGAAAAATTGGATGATAGAACAACACTGAATGCTGAACAAATAACAAATTTACTAGAAGTCTGCCTAAGGACAACATATTTTGTGCTTAACAAGGAGTATTATGAACAGCAGAATGGAGCAGCTATGGGTTCACCAGTGTCACCAATAGTAGCAAACCTATTTATGGAACATTTTGAAGAGACAGCATTGGACACAAGATTCAGATTTTGGAAAAGATATGTTGACGATATTTTTTGCATCATTAAAAGTGAGTTTTTGGATGAATCACTTCTTTTTCTAAACTCACTTTTTCCTTCTATCCAATTAACTTCTGAAGTAGAAACAAACGGTATTTTACCTTTTCTGGATGTGTTGGTCAGTAGGTTTGATGATGGCACAATGAAGACTAGTGTTCACAGAAAATCAACACACACAGATAGGTATTGGTTACAATTCCAACCATGCCCCACATGTGAAGAAAGGTATTGTAAAATGTTTAGTTCGAAGAGCTCACAATCTATCGAGTGAATCCTCCTTAAAGAATGAGGTAGACCATGTTAGAAGTGTTTTGTCAATGAATGGTTATCCTAGAAGTATCGTGGATAAAGTGAAAAGTGAGCTAAAGAAGAAAAAGAAGCAGGTTGACACAACTAGTAGCGACAGCAATTATTCCATATGTTTCAACAATGAGTGAGAGAATAAGAAAGATACTCTGGGATTATGGAATAAGGACTTCTTTCAAAACCAAAACCACTTTGTCAAATCTTCTCACAAAAGTAAAAGATCCTACTTCAAATGAGAACAAAGTAGGAGCTGTGTACAAAATCATGTGAGAATGTGGAGATTTCTATATAGGTGAATCAGGAAGAGCGCTAGGCATTAGAATTAAAGAACACAAATCAGCCTGTGAACATGGATATTTCACCAAATCACCACTGGCAGAACATGTATGGCAAGAAGGGAGTCATGTGGTTCATTGGAATCAAGTAAAACTTTTGGATATTTCGCAAGGCATGGTTGAGAGAAAAGTAAAAGAAGCCATCTACATAAATATGTCACCCAACAACTTAACCATGAATAGGGACTCTGGAATGGAGCTTTCCCTTTAGTATTGAGAGCAGCTAGAGGCCACTCACATAAATAAACAAGAATCAACCTTAGGCAATATATTGCATTTTGTCAAGCATCACCCTTAGGCTATTTATAGCATTTTTGTTTTTTGATTTTTATAAATCAGCCCTGATGATGGCAGAAGCAGTCTGCTGAAACATGTTGGCATTAAAAATGAATTGTTTGGTATAAAAAATCAAATTGGTATAACATGAACTATAACCAGCAAAAAAAACTTTAAAACTGTATTTTTATTGTTCTTGTAGCACCTTTCTTTGTGTAACTGATTTCCCCCCTTTGTTTTTACTTATTAGTTTTGTATCACAATACATTTAGAATGCCACAGCAACCGTTGTTGTCTCTATCACACATTTAGTTATCTCATACTTATATATGATGACCGTATTACCACTATATATGTTTTCATAACTAGTTATCTATTTATATCAGAATAATTTTTAAACTTTAATTTAAATTTAAACATCATGTGAATGTACTATATATATTCCAAAAACACTAAAACTACAAGTTGCCATGAAAACAAATCAACTCACACAACATCAATAAACTGACTCTATAATATGCTATCTCTTACTTTATGTAATTCTCTATACTTTACAGTACATTTGCTATGCTTCATAAAGCTAGAATCACTGCAACGCTTTGAAATTCAAGACAACCTTTATCATAGAAGTAAAATAAAACCTAATATTATATGTTACAATTTATCAATAGTAAAGGACTGAGCTATGCCCTACATTTTCAGGTTAATAGACGAGTAAAAATTCATGAAAAAAACACAACAATATCTTTCATCATTTATACTTTGAAAAGATAGAATTGCATCTAATCATAAAGGACAATTTCAATCAAATCTACAGAGAGACTTTCAGAAAGAACCAACAAAGAAGAACTATCAATAATACCCATCTTCAATAGGACAGTCTTCATCAGAGCTCTTGGTATCTGACTAGCTCCTCTGTACTCCACAAACTTAGTGATCTATCTTCATAGAATTTATTTAGAGCCAACAAATTGATAACTTTACTCATTTTGCTTGTCCAGGCAAAGCCTCGACCATAAGAATCACATTAAAAAATGTCAGGTATTAGACGCTGAACTTTCCTACAGAGGCATGAACTGTATATGAAAACAAAAATTTAGGTTAAAAAAAACTCGTAAAAAACAATGACAGAAAAGTGACACTGTATCAGGCTATGATAAGTATCAAAGGTATGCTATTTCTACATTCCACTCGATGGCAATATAATATCATTTAAATCAAATCACAGACAAAACTAATGATTTCACGTTGCTTACTTCTAGCTTAAGTGAAAATTATAACAGAATAGGTAAATGTAATAAAAAATATATAATAATGAAATTCTGCTATAAATGACTCTATCAATTTGTCCATGTCAGTTTCATTGTCTATTTCTTCCAGTAAATTGTTTCCTTCCGTCTCTACCTCTTTTAAAGCAGTGAGATCTTCAGGTACTTGTCTTCCAGTAAAACATGTACACTTCCATTTATACTTCTGAAAATACTAATAATTATAGATGTAAGAAGTGAGTGTATATACATGTAGCAAAAGTGTATGCATACCAACATTTAATTTCGTATAAACTTGCTCTGCATAAGGCATACAAAGGAGCAATGGTACTCTGCCAATGTCTCCACAAAAAATCCAGAGAACAGAGTCAAGACTCCCAAGAGAACTCAGTAACTCTAATATAATAACAAAGCTATCCTGAGACAGAACTTTAATCACAAATTATAACTACATGTATATTCCCTATTTGTTTGGAAAACAAAAATCCATCAAGATAAGAATGAAGCACCAAAAATGTGAACCCCGAGCACTACTATGCACTAGCTAAGTTCAAGAAAAAGTACAGGAATGCTTGTCCTGCAGACATTCAATATAATATAAATGGTTTTATTCATCAGTTTAATAATGAATATCTAACTTCAGTTCTTACATATGACAGCTAAAAGAAGGCAAAGATATGTGGAACAAGTTGATTACAATTTTTATTAATTGCTATGCTTTATTGATGACCCCATATCAAAATAACAGATCTGCTCATATAGGATACTCAAGTGTTGTGTCATAATATCTATAACCATATTAGTAGATTGACACTTTCTCACCTAAAGGAGTCTGGAAAAAAGCATAGGAAAAATGTGAAAAAATCTTAGTTGTCGCCGGGGATTCGAACCCAGGGCCACTGGCCAGTGCTCTAACCACTGAGCTACAACAACCTGGTGGCTAAAGCCAGTGGCCCTGGGTTCGAATTCCCGGCGACACTACGATTTTTTCACATTTTTCCTTTGCTTTTTTCCAGATCCCCAGGTGAGAAAGTGTCAATCTAGTTTTTATGAAGGGTCAGAACTTGATAACCATTAGTATAACAACAACATTAGAAACATTACAATTATGATAAAATAACAAACTACCCAGTTTCATGTGAACAAATGCATACACATGAATCTGCGCGATAAGACACTAGCTATAGAGCTAATGTAATGTAGTAGAACAGCATACAAGTGACAACAATTACTTTAATTAACTAGAATATACAATAGAACTTCAAAGAATTAGAAAATGCAAGATACCATATACTTTTAAAAAGACAAAACACGATAGTACACGGCACTAAAGAGACCAGCAGAAGAAACTTAAAAAAAAAACTTAGAGATGAAAGACTCCAACGAGACAAAAATAACTGAGGAGATTAAAGCAACTACAGAGGCTAAAGAGACCAAAGAAGCTAGAGAGACTGAAGAGATTAGAAGAGACTAGAAGAGACTAAAGAGATAAAGGAGACTAGAAGAAACTGAAGAGACTAGAAGAGATCGAGGAGACTAAAGATATTATAAGAGACTGAAGAGACTAAAGAGACTAGAAGAAACTAAAGACTAGAAGAGACTAAAGAGACTAGAAGAGACTAAAGAGACTAGAAGAGACTAAAGACTAGAAGAGACTAAAGAGACTAGAAGAGAAGAGACGAGACTAAAGAGACTAAGAGATTAAAGAGACTAGAAGTAACAACTAGTTATTTAACTTATGCTATAGGGAATTGTATTTATAAATAATTCTTAAAATGATGTGATGAGAGTACAACTTACATGAAGAAAGATCCAATATTCTTCAGTTTTTAGAAAAGAGTTATCAACCTCACAAAAGGATGAGGAGGAGCAGGCAAGAGGGGACACTTAATGACAGCATCTTTTGCAGATGCCACTAGAGTCTGAAGACATAATGGAAAGATAAGTTTTTCTTTGGATTTCTATTATTGCGTATCAAAAGTATCTTACCAACACTACTGAATGTGGAATTGCTCTGAGTACTGTTTTGATCTATATTTCCATAATAGTATGGTTCGGTCTCAAAAACTCGGCCTGTTCCAATGCCCCCAAACACTCACACTCTTACTCGTAGACTGCATGATGAGGGATTCAATGATCCAGGAGTACAAGAAGAAATCAGTCCATTAAGTTTTTTCACTTTTCAGATCAATTTTGAAGCTCATTAGAGATAGCTTAGCATAATATGGGATTAGCAGAGGGTGTCACCAAAATGATAATATTGAATGGTGAAATGAAGAATCCTCTGGAAGTCATTCAACCCTGACCAAAATATTTCTTTAAAATATTATATTGAACTAATGCTGTATTACAAAATAAAAGGACTAATTTTTTTCCTACTGTTCATCACACTCGTCAACCTTATCCCATTTAATTATATTTCATGGCTTTGCTAATCTTCAAAGCATTGCTATCTAGTTATGTTCCATTTACATCAGCATCTCCATATTATGCCAGCATTATTCTTTTATTATGCCAGCATTAGTCTCTTATCATGACAGCATTATTATTCTCTTATTATGCCAAAGGTACTTGTATACTCGAAATTATGTCTGCATAATTTGTAAAACCCTAAATTAGTAGCCACAATCTGATAAACTGACTAGATCAAAACCATAAACTCTACCACAAAGCCAAGGATAAAGTAATGTGTGGGCGTAGGGTGCATTATTGGCTGTCCCATACTCAAGATTGAGCTCCTTGATCAAACACTCAAAAAACATTACATATCTTTCGGATTTATCTTTACTGAATGGCGCCAAAAAAAAAAAATATATATATATAATATATAATATATATAATAACAATAACACCCGTGACCAACGACAACTTACGTATTCATGAATTATTCATGAGCTAATGAGCTAGACCGTGCAGACGGACAATACTCGTAAACTCGTGCTGAATTACCAGGTAAACCTAGAGCGCAAATTGAGCTGGTTAGCAACCAAACTCTGGCACAAAAAATGGATAGTAGGTGGAAGTGGCACAAAAACAGGAGAGCAGCTTTCGTGAACTAGCACTGAATTACCGAGTAAACCAAGAACATAGTTGTAAAGAAGTAAAGGATTTGGTGGCCCAGAAACAGGAGAATTGTTAAAGTGTCGTCGCATTCAGTAGACAGTGATTACTGTAACTGTAACTAAAAGTGGGTGGAATAGATGAGGATAGGTGGCATAGGTTTCAAAAAGGAAGCCAAAGTGCAAAAGAGAAAGGCAAAAAAGTAGTGAATTAGCCGGTGTAATCAAAGAGGAAAGGCGGTGTAGTAAAAAGGAGGAGAAAGTATGAAAGAGAAGGCAAAAAGGAATGATTACTATTGTACTAAGAATTGGGTGATTTCAAATCATCGAATAAAGGCAGAGTATGTTCAAAAAGAAAGGTGAGAGTAGAAAACGAAGGCAAAAGTTTTACAAAGCCACAAGTCCACAATTGTGATAGCTAGGAGGACAGAAAGATTCAGAAGCAGGAGAGGTAGACAAAGGAGGAGAAAGGTCTCTACGACTCAAGAAGAAAGAGTTGATAAAAAGAAAGATGGGGGATACAGATATGAAATATTTCAGGAAAACAAAGAGCAGGAGAGGGAACTGATGTAATCTTAACCAACGGTGATAGAGAATGATAATTATGCTACTGCATTCTTACTTTGCAATATGCCAAGTGCCACGATGTGGTGGGGTACTTGCTAGTAGCTATATATAAATTGGTGAAAGTTGATTGTGAATATAATGTCTCACCCACAATCTGTGCAAAAGAAAACCACTGTATACATTTATTGCTATATGCATTATGTACAATGAATTAATGCATGTGCATATCTGGTTATTGACAGTCTCCCAAGCACACTTACCCTAGATGACGGAGAGTGAAGAAGGTGATGAGAACAGCACAGAGTCTGAGGAAGCCACTGGGAGACACATAAGTATGATTCTCAAGAATAACAAACACACTTACAATAACACTTACCATAACAGAATAGCCCAGTGCTGGGGAGTGAAATATGGCCACTTTCTTCCATCCAATAACTTTTCTATTGTTATCCAAACTATGCTAAAGTAAGTCAGCATCAAGAGAAATTCTCACATTTACTACATAAATAATAACCAAAAAAAACAACTTCTATACTACTAGATACCACTTATATATAATCTCCTTTCACTTTATGCGAGAGAGACTGAGGCAGTATTAGTGGTGAATGATTGAAAACTGGGGAAATTCTATTAATATTGTACTGGTATGTTTAAATTGTCCTATCAGATTGCTCAATTCACGGTGAATATAATATTTCATATGTGCCTCGTGAGTAACTGTCCAATCAAAAATTAGTTTTTACAAATATACAAATAATGGTTCCCATTGGTTCCAGCAAAACTCACTTTGCTAAAGATTGCCATGGAACTTCATAGCATATGCCAGCTCATCAGTACAAAATGGTACACGTACGCCTACGGTATAGGGTACACATGTATGTCTACAGCAAATTGAATTCTACCAATTACATACCTCACAAAGCCACTGTTGAGTCAACTTCACTGATATTGGTGTGCAGCAGTTCACTACTAGTTACACACCTACTTGCCCGCTACTTGCCCACTATTTAGCCACTACTTACCCGCCACTTCTCACTGACCTTCTAAATGTAGGTAGGATGGGTCAAGCCGGCCATAGGCAATGTATCCTAGAGGGTAAGTGACAGAGAGAACAGCCACAGACCAGTCAGCGGCCATCTTGCTGGGAGAGAAGTGAGGTACCAGGAGATCCAGCATTGGTCTAGTGATCTTAATGAATTAATAGAATCACTACAGTGTTGTATAGTAATATTGCTATAGTCATAATTTACACTCCACAATATGCATTAGAGGTCCAAAATTTAGGGTGCTTGAGCTGTTACATCCATGCAGACTCTAGTTCATGCAGTTGCAAGGCATAACAGGAGCTAGTTATCCTAGGCCGCTAGGAAAACTGGCTTAAGGAGCCTCATCTTGTGCCCATTGAAGATCAGTCACATTTCACAAGTTGGTCTTTGTAACCATCATATAATATGTATACATTGAATAAATAGTACATTTAAGTTTGGCTGCAACACATTAATATTTTGGTACAGAAAATCAAACTAGAAGAAATTTGTAAAGAAAGTTAAATAACAGATCTGACTTCGTTGATTTAATAGGAGACTCTGCTATTGGACTAATGTTTAAACTACACATGTGCTTTTCAGATTATAAAAAATTCTGCATCTTAGCTATTTGCCCCTTTATTCAATGACATGAAGACAGCATAAAATATCTAGTATAGAATAAAACTCTTATTACATTTTGCCAGAATGTGAAATGGCGAGATACTTCACTAGCAGGCCTTGTGTGTTCTTCGCCTGTGGCTAATGGAAATAAATTAGTTGCTTGTGAACTATCTTACAATATCGCATAGTCGATTATGAATTATCTTACCATATCACTCTTAACTCATAGACTCAAATATGCACACAAATAGGACAGGTATACACGAAAGGCCTACTTCACTGTAGATTAGATTCACTATCTATTACACCACTTCAGAGCCACCGGTTTCGTTGATTTGTGCTAGTAACTAAAGTGATTCCTAACAGCAACCTTAATGTGCTAGCTATCACTCACTGGCTTACTAAGCTAAACGCCACCAAGTTGTATTGCACTACCTGGCACACACTGGCAAGAAATGTTTTAGGAAAGATCACATATCACACAATTATCTAAAAATATTGGAGCAAGTTATTTTGTCAGATATGACCAGATATCATAATTTAATCTTAATCTGATTAAAATCAGGGCTGATCTTACTAAATAACAATAGTCTGATATTACCAGATCTTACTAAATAGCAACATGAAAATAACCAGATTGCATGATTTCAATGGTCACAATATCATGTATAAGTCCTATACAAGTCCTTTAAATGAGATTCTGACTATCAACATTCGTGGAAAATTTTGGAGTAGTGCAAGGCTTTGTGGTAATAATATGTATGAGAACATTTACTTTAGTGTGGGTTGAATGTGGGCATCTTATCAGGCCTTGCTGGGGAAGCCAAACTGGTGAGGTGTCTTTCAGTGCAAGATATAAATTAAATCTCATTGTCATGTGATCCCCTTGAATATTAATTGAAGACTAGTAAGTTTTCACTTCTCATTATATAGACCTCAGCAGGGTATCATACAGGATTTTTTCCCACTGGGGATAGGAAACACAGCTGTAAGCCACACCCACTCTTAAAACCCACACTATTTTGATGCACATGCCTTTATGAAAGTGTACATACTTCACACAGATCAGTGTTTTGTCACATGCATGATTTTAAAATCTTGCTGCTCATGGAATTAGCTGTTGGGTTAAATACACTTCCAAAAAATTCTGGGGAGGGGAAACTGTAACTGGAAGGGGAATCCCAGGGTGCCCTTACCTCTGTATGAAACCCTGCTTAGTTAGTGGTCTAAAAATCTCCGCCCACAAGTTATAAGTTACATGACTCCATCACATAAGACATGGAGGAAAAATCTGCAAGCAACAATATCCATTGGCAAACTAATAATAAAGTTGTCTAAATTATGACCTAAGTATATTTCTTTCCCGCCTCTAAATCTACTCCTAAATAAGCACACACACATACACACACACACACGTACACACATACACACACACACACATACACACACACACACTTACACACATACACACACACACTTACACACATACACACACACACACATAAATATCCCATTGGCCCCAATTTCATATTCCCCTGCCAGTATCTTGGCTTCACCACTATAATCTACTGACATGTAAGAATTAGCAAGTTCAGCACATGGAAATTTACGAGATAATTCCGCTGCCCCAAAAAATTGCTGAGGTATTTTTTTTAAGAAAGAAAAAAAAATACCAGTGAGATGGGCAAGCATAATAGTTGAGCATTATAAAAATATATGATATACTACAAGTGCTTCTAAAGTTTTATCAAATTAAGAAGAACTTGAGAAATTCTACTACATACTCTTTAGTCCAGTGGGAATTTATACTTTTGATGCAATATTGTGACAGAGTGGACTAAAGCATGAAACTTAGCACAGTGTTTGTTGAAGGTATGTACAGCAATATTAGAAGGGGTGCCATCCAGATATACATTCCTTTACAAAAATATGTCTTACAAGAAACCTTGGTCAATATAATCGGTGATACCCACGAATTTTTTTTATTTGCGCGCCCAATACAATTATTATAGCGAAAATAAAAAACGGCGATATTACAGGCAGCTAGACTATTTAATAGAACTAGCTACCCTGATAGCTAGCCAGGTGTAGCAAGTTTCAGAGAAATTATTTCAGTAGAATAAAACCAGATGATACAGAACATGAGATCATTGTGTGGTGGGGCACAGCCCCTGGGAATCTTAGTTGGTGTTGGACAATTTCTGTGACATGTAAGTTGTACTTGGGAGGTGTGAAGGTGTAGTCATAATTTAATTAGTGGCCCCTCCAGAATATTCACTCCCAGCACACATGTAATAAATAATACTTATTACATGAGTCAGAGTGTGATATGGTGAAATATTTCACCAGGCTAATTTATTTTCACGAGCCAAAGGTGAGTGAAAATAAAGCCTGAGAGTGCAATATCTAGCCATATCACTCTGACTGAGTGTAATAAGTGGTTTATTCCACACTAGATATCTTCACTGTAGTTTTTTGTTGTTGTTGTTGTTGTTTTTTGTTTTTGTTTTTTGTTTTTTGTTTTTGTTTTTTATTGTAACTCATGGTGTAAGTGTAAAGTTAGCGAAAACTCACTAGGTGCTCCCCACAACCCCAGCTGATATTATAGCAGCTGCTCTAACCTGGCCGGTGTCACAGCAGATTGGGTCCCCTCCCATATTTGGCCCGGGTGGACCAAATCCGCTTAGCAGATTTGGTCCCACCTCCGCGTAATTGGTCCAGTTTTTCAGTCTTCCTTTACTACTGTGTAACTGCAGTTTGAAGTGAAGGTGAAGTTACTCTAGAATGACTGATGCTAGTCTAAGCCAATATTAAGCGAATTTGGATTTTTAAATGTTCAAGAATCAATCAAAAAGCAGCATTCTTAACAAGATTGAGACTTCATGTCACAGCTTTGGCAATCTCTTCCTGGTAGTTGTTGCAATCTAGTCAGTACTACTCTTTAATCATGTCACATATAGTTATAGCCTGCTACAACTGTCTGTAAATAGAAGGTGAATCACTTACTAGGTTCAAAATTTGAGAACATAGCTAAGAAAGAAAGGTCAGTGTGTACCCTAGGTTTTTGTTCATACAGCTTTTTGGGCCTTTATATGCAATGACTCCAAACAAAAAACATCTTGGATACCAACTCATGTGCTGATCAACGACTCTCACTCCATTCTGATCAATGTCATGATTGAATTACATAGCATGGTCTCCCACAGCTGATGTATCATCACTTAGTGCTAGGGTTCTCCTGTGCTCCTTCAGGTAATGTACAGCTTGATTGTCTAATGTTTAATACTTCACTAGTCCAAATTTTTTATTTTACTTATCCATAGTTACATTCTTGAGGTCACTCATTCATTTTTACATTGTATTGTAATAGTTCACTGATGATGACCACAACTAGCTAGTGGTCGAAACGTCTGTAAAATAAAAAAAATTGGAATAGTGAAGTATTACCTAGTCACATAGGTTTATTTGGATTGATCTGATTGTCCAATGTATGTATGTTTGGTTACAAGAACCACAAGGCACCTGGTTAACTACTCCAGATCTTTCTGATTCAGTTGGTGGAACATAGTTTTTTACGTGAACCAACATATTTCTCAGTGTTGAGTGTGGTTTAAAACAGGTTCGCATTTCCAAAGGGGCTAGAATCCTTTTGATACACTCTGAGAAATGCCTCACATAATGAAGAATCACTGTAGCTTTTGGCTGACTGGATGGTGAGGTGTTGGAAATCTGACAGTGTTGTATTTATTAGGTGCATTGGGTAGTCATTGGCTTGCAAGGCAGATTTCACATGATCATCTAGTGGTCTTTTTCGGCAGACAAATTATAGATCTAGTTTGTCCTAGAGAAAAGAGTCTTTGCTACTGACAACTTGTGGACCAACAGATGGTGTGAATTGAAAGCCAAGTACCGTACTTGTGTCTTAAGCACGTTTATTTATATTTCACACTCCAGCATTCCAGTTTTGTAACCTGAAACCTTAGTGCAAGCAAAGAAATGACCAGAAAGAATCAGATTTGATTGCTCCGAGATTAGTTGATTCATGCCATGTACTTTCTAGCATAAGATTCAATACTTTTCTTCAAAGCAGTTATAACACAATATCTGCTAGCGGAATTGTTTGTAACTCATTTTACTTGAAAATATGCTAATTGGCAACTCAATTTGCTTTTTGCTGCATTGCTTCTTTTATCAGTAAAAACAAGACAATCATGTTTGATAAAGTAAGAAATCACCATAAATTAATATGATTTATAAGTTTCAAAGGTCAAGTTACTGGTAGCCCCAAATCTGATATTACATGCTCCATAATCTGAAGTTATGTACTTGTAGCTCATCCAACAATCAAATCACACATTATCTGCTATACTATAAATGAAGGAATGACAAAGATCAAATTCAAAGTATTTTTGTATTTTTGATAGCAAACATCAGAGGGGTAAGCTGAAATGCTTACACGTTACCAAGCACACTCACATTGTGGATGAAGATGTGTGCAGGTATAAAAAATATATCCATATATTATCACAAGTTTGAAGTGACTCAATCAGGTTTTTATATTAGCACTACATTAAATGTATACAGTGCCCATACTGGCATAGGAAGGATGAGATTATAGATGCTGTAAAGGATACTACGTTTTGCTTGGAAGAAAGTAGTGGCAAATTTCAATGAAAGCATAATTATGCCTACTATTACCAGGTCAGTTCCAGTAAACCAAAAATGTATAGAATTTTTTAAATCATGTTTATATCATATTTTTTGTAAAATGAAAATGATTTGAATATTGAAAGAATTTATCCTGATGATAACTTTGGAAAGTTAATATTGTTCAAGCTAAAACTCTTTTTGATCAAGCAATTCTGCCAAAATTGATGGGAAATTTTTATTCTCGCACTTTGGACAATTATACTGCAGGAGATGCTCTCACAATAAGATGAGTTTTGTGAGTATTTTGACATTACTCAAACTTGAACTAGCAAACTTATATCCTCATGTTGTCAGTATTTTGTTGTAAGCTTTATTGTTTATTAAAAAGTCAAAAATGAAATTTAATTAAAAGGTACAACACAATTTAGTCCAGAGTTAATACTGTTTCGCTGTGAATGAGAAAGTCTATTGGCTGTGTTGCACTCAAAATTGAATATTTTTTCTTGAGGTTGCCAATGACCATTTGTACATGAATACAAACATTTGCAATACTCCTAGTTTGTTTCCTCAAGTGCCTTTGGTAGCACCCTCACCACACTCAGGATACCACAGCCCTGGTAGAGCCTAAGTATAATAGTGTCCCTGGTGGAAGTGCCTAACTATTTTTTATGACCATTTACAGGAAAATCTAGCACAAGGCGGCCCCCATCAACATTTTTGTCAAATGAAATAAAAAAATACTATGGCACACATTTTAAAGTTTAGGAATTAGTTGTTATTTCTACTGACATGGTAAAAACTGCCTTAGTTTCAGGTTGTAAATACAGCCAGCTGCAACTGGCTGAGCTAGCTCAGCTATATGGTCAGTGGTCAACCACAGTTGTACTTGCATTATATGTAGCTGATTAAGTACTTCATATGAACAATTTTTTGTAGCACTTTTTCATATCATTGCGTTGCAAAAGATTAGTGTTATGCCTAGAAGAGTACTTGAATAATAATATACCACATAAAGTGCCCATTCAAAAATGTATGGGTAAAATCGCTGTTCTATTGAAATAGCCCGAGGAGTGTGAAATAGCACTGTTGGAGTTGAAACAGTGAAATAATATGAGTAAGTGCACAAGTGTGGGGTGATTAACCTTAGTAACACTGTAGTTTTTGCTGAAAAGTTTGTTTGTAAGGATAGTACCAAATCAGAATTGATCTCATTGGACCATTACCACGTTCGAAATCTGGAAATGCCTACATAGTCACCTGTTCTGACAATTTCACAAAATGGCCAGAGGCTGCGGTAATTACCACATGCAATAAAACCACTAAATTCATTTAATAAAAAAAAATTACACTGCATTTTCAGCATTGCTAGCATTTTTAACTGTTTAATTGA
>WLWD01006226.1_pt1 | contig 27089 bp, 20 predicted proteins | sample 6712731 | NCBI WGS metagenome assembly WLWD01 (sample SAMN12718690, study PRJNA576275) | sponge metagenome | isolation source: marine sponge | host: Mycale hentscheli | place: New Zealand: South Island, Marlborough, Capsize Point | collected 2014-11-01
GGGGTAACACAATTGAAAATCGGGGATGTTTGTTTGTTTATATTATATATGTGTGAACGTACATGTCATTTTAAAATCAATCGTTTAACAATAGTGTAGTGCGAGACAGTATTAGGGGTGGATAATGCAAAATCGGGTATATGTAATATGTATGTATGTATGTATGGATGGTACATATGCGCGCGCGGGGAACTTTTTTTGTCCTAAAAACACGGCTTTTTTAGGTTTGACCCCAGTTTATTCTGAAACTACAGCATTAAGTTAGCCTTACTTTATACTTAAGCTCCGAAGTGTGAGAAAATTCCTGCGAAAACACTTCTTTTCAAGAAACAAAAAGTTAATTCGACCGGTTACTATAGCATTGAAGACCCTTTTCCAGACTTAATTTCAAAACTTCGCCTTTTTCGGAGGTATACGGAGTGCAGATTGTTGGTTGTCAAGAGCCATTGGTAGTCAGAATGCCATAGTATTAATGCTAAAGAAGCTACTACTACTCGAGGGAAGCTGAAGTGAGCACGTAATTCCATATTTGTTAGCTAAATATGCAAAATAACTCTGGCCTTTCTTTTTTATAGCTAAGAGCTTGTTGTCAACAGTGACTGGTAAATTCAAACAGTCAGAATGGCTCTACAAAAGTAACCACTGCTCAAGAAAATGAGGTAAGAAAGTAATTTTGTATTTGTGTGCTAAAATTGATTGTCTTTTGTTTTTGTAGCTGAGAGCTTGTTGTCAAGAATTCGAGGTAATTCAGATAGTCAAAGTAACTTAAATTTGATACTACAGAAGTTATCAATAGGAAATTGAGGCAAGTAGTAATTCCATATTTGTTGGCTAATAATAACACTGGTTTATTTTTTTAGTTACTGGTAATTGAGATTATCAGAATGGTTGATGTTTGATACTACAAAAGTTACCATATCAGGTAAGAGAGTGATTTTGTATTTGTTTGTTGAAATAAAATGTCATAACTGGTATTATAGTGTTTGCATGAAGTAAGCTAAAACATAGTAACATTTTATGTTACCTAACTATCAGGTATATATTAGATTAAATTTGACTCATCACTTGAAATGTACAAGAATAAATTTACTAGAGAGCATAGTGAAATGAGACTCTATCAAACTTGAGTTACACCTCAACAATTACCAAGCTTATACAGACTCAGCAATTTTTGCAAGATATCTATGGTGAGTGTCTTCTAATGTAATTTATTACCTGCACAATTTTTTTACAAGTGCAGGTAAACTAACTGATATATGTTTTAGTCCTATAACTTACATGATGCAATTTGTAAGCTGAGTCATTCGATTGCAATTCGTCAAGTTCCTTAATAGAGTACGACGCCATAATGAGAGTGCTTAGATAGAGCGGGCAGACCTAGTTGGGCGGAGCCCGACCTCTTCTGAAGGGAGAGGTCGGGTAACAAGCCTATACCCGGGTTTGTTCTGCTGAGTCAGCTAATTTCCTTAGCATTTAACCACACTTCAATCTGATTGGACTGCAACGTACATTGCAGCAGGGAACAAACCCGGGTATAGGCTTGTTACCCGACCTCTCCCCAGCAGAGGTCGGGCTCCGCCCAACTAGGCAGACCCCCCAAAAAAAGGAATCTAAGCGAGTGCCCCTGCCATAACCTTTATAGACCCTTAACCACACCTCCCTCCACGCTTGCGCATAGTTTTGTTATACCGTTATCATAATTATTTAAAGCTAAAATCGTATCGCCCAAAAACGACTTCAGCTCACTACGAGTTCAAATGGGGGCTGGTGACAGTTTTCATTAATGAACAATATCTCGTTACAATGTTATAACCATAAGCAGCTAATCGAACTTAAGTAACTGCATGGCTCAAAAGCAAAGGGGGGGGGGGACTATATTTTACTGATATTGTTAGCTATCACATTACCTTTGCCAATTCTTAAACAAAAGGCATTGTAAAAAAGGTGTTTTCCTTGAAACAATTTAAGATTCATGCACTAGCTTGGTATGTAGGTAGCTACACAATAACAGTGTATTTTAGAAAGCGGTCACTCTGAAGAAGATATATAAATTGACCAGTGGATGTATGTCTGAAGGCTACTAAATAGCCCACTCTGGACTTAAAGCAATATGCAAAAGAAATCTTGGTGTGGACAAATATGACACATATTGTGTTGCTGTTATTTTTTGTCACAACACTTATAATCACATGGATTGATAGATGGATGACTTAGACTCCAGGAATTCTCAGCAGCTAAACTCTACATTTTTCTAGGAAAGAACAAGTTGGTAACAGAACTTGGTATATGCTTCAAATATTCATTTACATTTTTATTACATTTTTTTTTGGCTAGAGCAAGGAAAGCATCAAATAGAAGATGAATTAAGATGCCCACATTCACAGCAACTAATATTTTGAATATTGTATGCAGCAGAACTTGGTATATGTTCAAATTATTCATGAAGAGCATTATTAATATTTATTGGTCTCAGGTAAAAAGAACATAGTTTGAATTATTCATAGGAATAACGTGTGCAGCGGAAGTAAGCACTCGTTTATAATAATTCCTAAGCAACTATGTAATAATACGCCTGGTGTCCAGCAATGACGACGACGACGGTGTGTATTATTTATGAATAATTCATGAGCAAATCACATTAGGTAAAGCATCGTCATTACTACCACCTGAATGGATATGAAGCACCGGAAGCGGCTAAGGAATAGACAGGCGTCCTCTTATTATATATCGTGCACATTCACCCGTTCACGCGCATTGTCAAAAGCATCAGCTTGAGTTTATGAAAATGGATGTAGACGTAGTGCTAAGCAGACCTTTGGAATCTGGTGTGGTTGCGCTGACTCGGGATGGCGGTTAAACTCTCCTGAGCTGGCGCAGACTTGGTACGCTGCCACCGGAATCCTCCTTCACCTTTGCTAGGCGACCACTGAAACCGCCAGTCCCTTATGCGGGGGTACTGAGGCTCGTCCGGCTGGCGTAGAGGGCTCACAGAGTTAGATATTAAACTAATTTTGTGAAATTATGAAGGACTACTTGACACGTGCGTGGCTCGACTATTTATTGTCCAAAAGCCACGCACATGCTCTAACACAAAAGATGAAAACATCCGGCCACACCCGGGAGCACAAATTATACATACACACAAAATCATTCACAGGAAATAAATGAATAAATGACAATCCTTTACCTACGCTAGCTAGCGTGATACAAAAAGCATACACTACATATATATAGTACACAATAACAATAGTCTGTTCAACAGTTCTTTCTAGGTCTTCAGTCCTCTTTTTCATCCTTGCCCGGAGGCCACACCCACATCTGGTATTGGCAGCGATCTCTCTATATCGCAAGTTTTGAAGTACTTCAAAAATACAGGTGTTGTACAGACACATCCTCCACTGAGGCTGGGGAAGTTTACTTAGTTTCTTGGAAGGAAGATTGCTCTAAAGGTAAGATGAAAAGTACTTCCAGATTAGAAAATAATTGTGTGTTAAAGAATATTTGAAAAAGAAATTAATAAGTTAATTATGTATAATTGATAGGGCACAGCACCACAATGATATTTACTTCGCAACGCCCCTTTTGTGTTAGATACTTGACACTTAATTAACAATAATACCAAACTACTAATATATCTAAGGCAAAAAATATGACAAAGGTTTGGGTATACAAAATGAATTTTTGTTCAGTAAAATCTCGTAATGTAGCTAATAGCCTCAGCACCAACTGGTAATCACATTACACAAACAGGACTAAAGACTTAACTGGCTATACAAGGTTTTTCAGTTCAATGAACCTTCAACGTTCTCCACACACAGCTAACTCAAATTAGTAATATGAACACCAACATTATGTATTCATTTCTTTTCTTTCTCTCATGAGACAAACATCCCCAAATTAACTTGCTCCTTCCCTCCTGTCTCTTCTCACATTTCATGTTAGTGATGTATCACACCTTTACATCAGGCTTGCTGGCAAGTTTAGTATATTGTAGTGGCTAGCCAGCACTGCCTGGATCAGTTGGTTTAGTTTTGCAACCATAAGCTAGTTGAATAAATATTTAACTGTAAAGCTGGTTGCATCACTGGAACAAGGTTGGCTTTCAACCACAATCCCCTCAACTCTGAGACTCATCCTGAAGAAGATTCTGGTGGCACCTACCCAGTATTAGGACATCAACACCTGATACTGACAACCTAACCCCCATACCATAGCATCCACATAATTAATTTTGGATCAGGTATAACATTTCAATTGCCTGCTGTTATGGTGCATATCCTTTCACCTGTATTCAAATGCCAGGTGCATTTCATTTGTACAACTTTTACAAAAAAGCTGCATTTCTTTTGTACAACTTTATACATATAATATAACCACATGTACTCCACTTCATTCTATAGCTATTATTCAATCTATTTTTGTCATTTCATTCTCTCTCTCTATTTCTTACCTCACTAACACTTACTCTTGCCTTGCTCTTATTGTCTATATTTTTGTAACACAACTAACACCTACTATAGCTAATTAATGTAGTTGGGTTATTTGGGATAGACATGGCAAGACAGGTAACAGTCTTAACAATGTGTTGGAGTATGATCTTAGCACAACATTCACCATTACTATTGACCGTAGTTGACCTTGGTATCTTTTTGTTTTATTAATATCCGTTCTAAAAAGCACAATACCATTCAGTATAATGCTCAATTTACTGCATGACATTATTTTAGCCATGTCTTTGTGGGGTCTTATAATTTGGCTCCATCATTTCACAAGTTATAGAGCTACTCACTACTTTCTAACAATTTTGTCCATCTCTATTAAGCGCTTGTCTCAGCAATAGTTTACATTGTCAGAAACATTTGGAACATTACACCTGTTCTTTTTTTCTTTTCTTTTTTTTTTTTTGGCTACAGGTGTCTTTATAACCCCCCCCCCCCTTTTGATAAAAAGATACCTTTTAATAAACTTGCATGTTAAAAAGAATTACTTATTTTATTAATGAATAGATGACTGGAGAGTGGATGGATATCGTTGGTTTTAGTATGGATCTAAATTCATTCCTCGCAGGAATCCAGTTTTGAAAAAGTTGTACTTCACATCAGTTTTGGCTAGTGGGCATGATCACAGATTTAAGAGGCTGGTATTCTTTTTGCTTAGTGACACTAGCACGGCAGTGGTAATTCACTATGTAGGTGATGAAAGCATTGCAGTTGGCTTCCCCCATGGTAACAGCAGGGAAGATAATAGTCATGAATTTAAATGCACTTGTCCTTCAGTGTTGACTACATTATCAACTAACACAAAAAATTCTCCTTCAAGTCTTTATAAAAGTGCAATTTCAAATCCACCAACTGAATGTCCTCCTACACTACAATCAATGTATATGCCTCGCAACCTTAGACAGATAAAAAACATTCAGTATAAAGAGAGGCAAAAATGCAGGCTAACACATGATGCAATTTACAATTTGCATGAAATAGCATATGATCTTGATGGCTTCATTAAAGTTATTACAACTTATCCCGATCTAGTCATTATTTGTGGGCTTGACAAGTTAATACATGAATTTGAATTGATCCTTCAGATTGACTCAAAGTGTCCACAGTTGCTGTCATATGACACAACTTTCCAACTTGGAGATTTTTACCTCTCTCCCTTCTTGTATCGGTACACTGTGTTTTCAAATTCGCCAGTAATTCCTTGTCTTTTTCTTATTCATGAACGCAAGTTTAAGAACGTACATGAAAGATTCATGCAGTATCTAGCAAACTCCGTTCCAACATTGTTGAAAGGGAAAAAAAGGTACCTTTGGTGACAGATGAGGAAGTTGGTATTAAGATGGTAAGCAATTAATTTTATTACTTAAACATGTTTATTATTGGCACTTTATATTGAGGCAGTGGAGAAGTATTTACCCGGAGTTATTTGGCTACGTTGTTGGAACCACACCATTAATGCGGTCAAAGCATGGCTTAAAAATCATGGAGCAAGTTCTGTGGAAATACCTGTATATATTAGTCATTTGCGAGATTTATTAAATCAGCGCAGTGCCAGTAGTTATGAGAACAAACTTGCTAAGTTTCAACTCCTCTGGAGTAAACCATTTTACCAGTATTTCATGACTGAGATACATAATGAGGTACTGATAGTTAAGCTATGTATTGAATAAAAGTGATAATGCTTGCGTTATAGATGAGTGTCAGTCTTGGTAGGTGGGTATTGGAACCTTTAAATGTCTATCATCCATTTACTGGTGTGACTAACAATTTGTCAGAGAGTTTCAATAGTACTCTGAAGCAGCTGCAAAAATGGAAAGAGGTACCAGTTGATTCCATTATACTGGCATTGTACCATCTACAAGTGTACTATTTTAATGAGATTCAGAGAGGACTATCTGGTAAGAAAATTAGTTGACAAGTTAGATAATCTATATGATAATCCTTTCAGGTGTAGGGACTTACAAATTATTGAAGCAATTTGAGGATTTTGCAAGACCTAGTGATGAAATGTCCCTTATAAAGTGTTATTCACCTGAAGAGATAGTCAGAAGACTTCAAAACAAGGATGATGCTGATGTCTGCAAAAAAGGTAAAATGCCTTAAACATTGTAAACATTAAATATTCAAAAGTTAAAGATGCAGATTCCTCAAAGAAATCAGAAGAAATGACCGTGCCAATTGCTGGTCAAGATAATACTGGTATGTTTGCATAAATAATCATATAATGTATTGCAAAATATATTTCTCAAACTTTCAGAAGAGGAAAAAAGTTTGGAAATGTCAGGAAGTACTTCCTATGCCCGTGCAAGGTAAATTTAATTGATGCAGCTCCTGGCCAACTTTTAATGGTATTCCTTTAGGCTTATTATTGAGAAGAAACAGATCAGTCACAACCAATCATTGGGAGTATTTACTGTAATTGGGACTAGTGGAAGTCCACATGCAGTAACAATATTCCCTCGAGAGGCATGCACTTGTCCTTCTACTGGTAGATGCTATCACATTTAAGCAGTAAGAATAAGTGTCGGTCTGGAAAACATTGATTTGCAAAGAAAAGTAAACCTCACTCAGCTTAGGAAAAACACTCGTTCAAGAGTTGAGAAAATTTCTGGGAGAAAAGTTCCTCGTCCTGGAGATTATCGAGTTGGAGCAGCACCTGATGCCAATATTTGGGTTAGCTGATAATCACTTTAGCCACATTTACTGTTTATTGAAATACATTGTAATACTAGGATTAATATAAATTAATTTACTGTTTACATATTCTAATAAATAATGTAATTTAGACAATAAAAAACAAAACAAAATCTTGTGACTATGGAGGAACTAAACCCAGTTGTTCCTTTTTATTATTTTGTCAAAACTATGGTACAACAAATGTGTAATATTTTAATATTACTATTATTATTATTATTACTACTATTATTATTATTACCACGTAATAATAATTGCAATTATTTTATGTTTATCATTATTACTACTAGGATATTGAAACTGCTGAGAAACGCAGTAATTCTACCTCAAAGAATCCTAATAATAATACTGAGGAAAAGAACATGGAAAACACGGTAATAGTATGTAATATATGTTTAATTTATTCCTAAGTAGTGGGGGTGGGAATAATTATATGCTATTTAATGTATTCTATTCCTTCAGATTATGGACAAAGAATCAATCAAATTTTGTAATAGTGGAAAAGGTTTGTTTCAACAAAGTAACTTCATTTGTTTCAATATGATTTGGTCCTTACCACTATACAAATAGCAAAGAGAAAGAGGTGTGGTATATGTGATGGATGTACTGCTATTGATTGTGGAGAATGTAACTTCTGCCAAGACAAACCTAAGTTTGGAGGAACAGGTGTTCTAAAGCAGTGTTGTGTACACAGGAAATGCAAAGTCATGAAGCTCAATCATAATGGTAGTTATGTTACAATTGATGTAATTCAAAGTGATATATTATGTTATTTTATTGCAGATAGCAGTTCCTGCACACCTATATCATCTGAAACTGTAAAGAGTGAAGAAATGATATTAATTGTATAATATATGCTTAATATTTCGATATATCAGTTTTAATAACCATTGTATATAAACTAGGATCCACCAAGCTGCTGTGAAGTTATGTTAGATGCTAGTGATCCCTCAGAGAATGACTCAGTATGATAATTACTTTAAGCACATTGCCTGCTCTGTCTTTATTTTGCTCTGCATTATTTTTAGGTTCAAAGGAATGATGATGACTTAGTATCAACTATAAATGGTGTTTCTGTAAATTATAGAGACTTAAAGACTTTGCATGGATCTTCCTGGCTGAATGATAAGGTAAAGTATTTACGTGTAAATTTACATTGATGCTATATTATATTTATATTATATAGATTGTTGATGCCTACACGTTTTTAGTAATGGAAGAAGGAAATAAAAGAAAGGCTAACTATGTATACAGTGTCTCATGTTACTATTACACCAAACTGTGTGAAGCAGGAGGATGTTCAACTGTTAACAAATGGATCAAGGTTACTAACCAGCATACATTTTAGTTCTTTCTTCTTAATTAGTGTTATTCTCTCCCTCAGAAAGATCCATTCACTTTTTCGAAGATTTTATTTCCAGTTTGTAAGGCTAAATCACTGGTGTTTAGCAGTAGCAGATTTTTGTACCAGTGAATTCATATGGTATGACTCCATGGGAGGTGATGGAGTTTCTAGTTTAAAAAAAATCTGGTAACTAATAAGTGTCCCATCAAGCTAATGTAATTTTTTTTTCATACTCCTTTTCAACAGGGAACTGTTAATAAATAGAAGGCCTACTTTGAATAAGTACAAATGGAAGATGCACTGTCCAAAGGTAGCTTATGCAACTATTAATAATATCTATTTATATTAGTTATGTTGATAGAACATACCATTTCAAACCAACAATTATGATTGTGGAGTGTTCACTTGTTTGGTAAGAATTAACGTATTTAAAGTATATTGCATCACCTATTATGAGATTGGTTTTAGTTTGCAAGATATCAAGCTCTAAATGAAAAGTCCTTGTTTTCTCAGGTATGATGTCCTTTTCCCACTCGCCACATTATCTTGCATTATATTTTTAGGCAGATATTGTCAATAAGCGGCAGATAATAGAAGAAATTTCCAAGAACAGACTCATTTAACATCATATCAGTTATGGCTGTTTTTAATATCACCCTTTGAAGCCATCTCATATCTTGCTCATTTACTGTATTAAAATGTTTCATTATCATTATTCAGTAAAAAAAATGTCTATCAGTGGTGTAGGAAAATGTTTCCGTATGGGGGGGGCTCCATAACAAAGAAATCAGGGCATGTGTTTTGTGGTTTAAGGGTGTTCATGTGAGAATTCACCTCTTCCTAGGGCAGTTTCAGTGTGGCAGTGGGTTATTATTATGTCTTTAATTTACTATACATATGTGTACTCAGTAAAAATTGCTTAGATGATGCTTTTTATAATTAATCGATCTTTATATTAATATTTATAATAATTGTGAAGTGATGAGTGAAATACAATTTTAAAAAAAGAGAGAAAACACATTTTATTATTACATCTTTCCAAAATAGTTTTTCCAAATTTCTCCGTGTCTATGTCATGTTCCAAGTATGCAAGTAAGGACTGCTCGGGCTTCAATACCTCTCCATTAGCTGCTTTTAGTAATAGATTCTCGAAGGACTGCATGATTCGAAAGTCTGCTTGATCAAATCTACTTTCAATTTCTCCATATACTAACTCTAGCACCTCAAAATAAATGTGCCTATATCTATCTTTAGGTACTTGATAGTTATGTGGATGCTCTCCGTCATCTAATCTTCTATAGGTCTTCTACGATACCTTGGAAGACAAGGTTCTTCAGTCAATCCAACACACTGTTCAAGAACATCAGCATAAAATGCATCAAATTTGGACTCTGCACGCACTGACTTACAATGAGAAACTAAAAGGTTTGCTCCTCGAGTGGCTTCCTGGATTGTGGTATCTTTGGCTTGAAGATTACTAGAAAACCTTTCTGATGCACTGAAAATGAAATATGACAATTTCAGCCCAAGGAAAATACCAAAACATTCCATTTTCATCCTTTAGCCTTTGCAGCATACTCATCATTTTCTTTGCTCACTTCATCTTCGAGAGTCTTAAGAAGTGATTTATAATTCAGTAATACACTATAGATAGCACAGACTTCTTGTATTGGTGGAACAATTTCACTGCTCATTGCTATATCAGTTCTAATACTTTCAAACAGGGTAAGTCATTTTGGTGAATATTTGATAAGTTCGTATAAAAATCCATGGTGGTTCTTATCAACTCGCAATTTTTAGCAGCACTCTGAATGCTTAAATTAAGACTATGTGTCAAGCAGTGAACATATAATGCACGACTCTCTTCTTTCTTTACTAATGCTTGTACCCCACATCTCACACCACTCATGTTTGCTGCTCCATCAAAAGCTTGACCTCTACATTGTCCCAATGAAAGTAAGCACCTAATAAGAACATCTTTAAGCAAACCAAAAAATGGTAGCTGCTTTAGTATCAGGCAGTTGAATCAAACCACACTCCTCGTAGATTTGATAGTTGTTGATCCATCTGATAGACAATGACATTTGTTCATTTCTAGAAATGTCAGTTGCTTCATCAGCTATAATAGAAAACCAGGAACTACTCTGAATATCTGACACTATACTTCTAAGCACAGTATTACCCATCAGAGCTAATATTTCATTAACAATTTAAGGTGAGGTGTACTCCTTGCGATAAATTCAAGTTTTCATCTCTGGGCAATCTTCAGCTCGAAGTAAAAGAAGCTTATAAAAATTACTATCTAAAGAAGCAAGATCTTCATGACGTCCAGGAATGGCATGCCCTGAGAAGCCAAAAATCGAATGCTAGAAATTAGTTTCAACAGCATGCGTTGATGTAAACTTTGAGCCTCCTTGCACTGTGTACTAAGCTGTGCACTAACATTAGTGCTACTATTATGCGCAACTTGCTTTAATACAGCTTCCTTATGCATATCACTTCAGGAATTTCTCCAAAGCTTTTTTCCAATTACAAAATCCATCCTCTACAAAACAATTTAATTGACATTTAGAAAAAGTGAGGAGACCTTTTTTCCTTGAATAGCAACAGGAGTGACAGAAAAATTTATACTTGGTGGTACATACTATTATCCAAGGGTGTTTCTTATACCACCTTGGCTGAATAGATCTACTATAAGACATTTTCTTAGCAGTATGCTGGCTCTTATGCGAATAAACGTGCTTAGATTTGCTTACATCAATGGGCTAGCAAGGTGGACCACTCATGGTACAAGAAAGACACTCACACTGAGTACAGGTAAAACAGTCACCTTTTTCGTGTTCACTTCCACTCTCTTTTTCATCAGAACTGCAATTGTAATTGTCTGCTTCAACATCTGATTCAGCCTTACAATCTAGCTTGTGGTACATGTAAGTAACATATCTAGTCTCATAACTACGAATGAAACACTTACCACTTACTTGCAGCACTTTTTTAGAATGTTATTAGCTTACTCTGAGCCAAAATGATAGCTACAAGTTTCAGAAGCAACTGTGCTTGTGGCATTTACAGACTTAATATTCACATTATTTGCACCGTATTGAAGACAGCAATTTACACTTTTATTGAACTATACGGATTATCTATTCATCTTATTGAACTAAACAAATTATGTATTCATCTTATCGAACTAAATAGAGTATCTATTCCTCATGAATGTATGAATGTGTAACTTGCATCAGATTATGTTGCAATAGTAGCTACTAGTTTCAATCCAAATTTAGATTGTGCGCCAAATTATGGGGGGGCTCCAGTCCCCTGAGCCCCCCCCCCCTTCCTACGCCACCGTCTATTATAATAAGGTCTTTGACATCGATGAAAACTAGGATTATGTTCCTAAATCTCCCTGTATCTTCCCTATTAATGATTCAGTCATTCTTGGCTGAAATAATTATGTGTTATAATTAACTATATTGGCTGTTAAAAAGATAAAAATATCATACTTTATAATACCTAAGATTTCATAGAAATATGTATGCTAATTTTTGAAGTTATTTAGGAACACTACTTGTACTACTTTCTTTAAGGTGTTTCATTATTGCAGAATTTGAGAGGCAACATAAATTAACCAAAACTTAGTCAATTGATAGTATAAGTAATTAAATCTTGTACATGATATTGAAGCAACTAAACCTTCTGGGAGAATTTGGGAAAATCAAACAAACTAAAACCAATCATCAAGATGGTTTTCTTTAGCAAAAACTAAAAAAATCGGGAATCTCTACCACAATAATTCTAATGTGAATGACATTTACACAGCAATGGAAGTAGATTTGATTGAGGACTTTCTAATCTATCTAAACTCAATAGAACCATCTATAGAATTTACAATTGAATAAATGTGATGGTAAATTGGCATTTTTGGACACTGAGATTATGCACAATAGTGATAGCAGTTTGTTAACCAAAACAACACACACGAACAAATATCTTTCTTTTGACACCCATCACCCCAAACACTTTTTAATAGAGCAGGAAAGATCTGTTGCACTTGTGAAGACACAGCCAAGGAAGATTTACATGCAATTACATCCTAAAGGAAACCGGTTTATCAGATTTATTTCATTTAAGGGACAACTCCCACGCAAATATTCACAATAATTGGATTTTGGTTGCTAGGGATTACTAACTTTTTTCTTGGTGTTTGTAGAGCTCCAACTAAGGGTGGATCCTAAAGAGTACTGCTAATGGACTAACTAAATAAAAAGAACAGGCCTTGGGAGCTTGTTTCGTTCAAGTTACGAGCTCCTCAGCCTCAAGTATATAATCCACAACTCCTCCGCGTGTGCCCTCGCTGACGAGCCCATTCTTCGTATACTGCTACATTTGTTGATTGTCTTCAAAACCTTCGTTGTACTTTTTCTCAATTCTGCTTTGTTTTGTCTAGTTGACTGTGCTTATTTGATCCTCGCGGCAGCGCGCCCGAATTTTTTTCTTTAAAAAAAAATCGCAACGAACATTTTGTAGCTAAGGTCATAGTCAGCCTGCGTACGAAATTTGGAGTCTTTTCTACTCGTAGTTTCTGAGAAGAAACACAAAATAGACTCCAGGACTAAAAATTAGTCCACGCGATCTTTTGGCAGAGACTTGATTGCATTCAAACCACACCCACAACAGATTCAATTGATTCCGCGGGAAAGTGAGTTCCAGGTGCTCTCTAACTTTCGGGCGCCTACCCGTTAGCAAACCAGTTTTCTGGCCGCCTCTCCTTCTCGATGATAAGCCCTACTGAAACGAGTGTGAGAAGATTATTGTAGTCTTGTTAATAGTGTTTTTCTCGGCATGGTCAGGTAAGGGAAGCCTTTTATCAAGCTAGCTAGATGCATATTCAGTGTGTGTATGTACCTGTAATAGATTAGTGAACCATTTTTGTTGCTGGAAAACTCTACAGTTTCAGTTTGTGTACAGTTTTCTGTACTTAGCTATTCACTTCATTTGTTTATTCATCCTTACTTAGCTAGCTAGATCACAAAATATTCATCTAGCTATATTTAGCTGGCTATTTCAAAATATTTTTTATATAAAATAAGTATCATTATTATTATATACATTCATAAAAATTATCACTGGTCATCACAATACTGTAAAATAAAATAAAAATGAGTGATATATCAGGAAGGAAGTTTTGCACAAGAATAAAAAATTAAAGTAATGGAGTCATTAGTGAGGTATTATTTACCTGTCAAGGCTTGGAGACAATCTGGGAGCCAGTGTCTGCTCTAGGGAGAAACAATACTGATAAAGTAAGCCAAGAAATACAATATCAAACAGCTGCGCTCTTTACAATTTATAGCGGGGGCGGGGCCTCGGTTAGTTTTATCAATTGGTGGGCGGGAAGCTTTGAATTACCCGCGCTAGCTAAGTTAGCGGTCGTTTTTACTATTGCGAGCAAGGCGGATTTTTGTGGTTATTTGTAGTGCGCGCGCGTTGCTATGTCCCAGCACCCTTAAGAGGAATGGTACACAATCAAGTCATAAAAAGTATGGGGAAAAACTCCCTAATTACCATATTATATGGAATATCTATCTGAAGCATCAAGAGAATTTACATCACTTAATATTGAAACTACATTCAAACCAAACAAGACACTGAAAAGGGATACTAGTCCATGCAAAAGTCATTCCATCCTTCCACAAAAAAGGAGTGGTACATCAAATATAATGTAAAACCTGCAAAATGATGTACATAAGTCGAACTGGACGAATCCTATACAGTATCATGTAAAAGAACACAAAAGAGCATTAAGATTAATGGATACCAATCTATTTGCAGTTTCTCACCATGCAATTGAAAAGAATCATGAAATTGATTGGGAAAATGCAATAGTAATAGACCCCCAGCAAGATCTATACAAAAGGTATTATTCAGAATCATGGCAAATTAAAGTGAGTGAGCAATGAATAGAGATTTTGGTTTATTGCCTTCAGTCTATAGTTGTTTAACCACATATAGCCTACAGCTATTATTGTATGTTATAAATTAGGTCATGGATACATGTTTGTTAGTGTGGGTTGGTGGGCTCGAAGGGATCACACACTCCCGAGACCAACCGCCGGCACAGAGGGAAAGCACAAGGCACGAAGCCAGGGAAGCTCACGAAGAGCAGAAGGTAGACCACAGGGCTCAAAGGACTCACACAAACGCAGACGCCTGAACTCTGTGGCTCGCTGCCACCAGAGTTCTTCACAGTCGATTAGTACGCAAACGCTCTGGCTATTAACCCAGTGTTGCATAAACTAAGACAAGAAGGAACTAACGATACGCAGGCGCGTCCAAGCTTAAATAGCAACAGACACGCATGCGTAGGTGAAGGTGTTCACGGATAGACATCCGGACAATAACTTAAAGCATGCATACACACAGCAGATGATACAATAAAGATAATAATACAACGATAAAATGACATGCCAACAAAACAATATAAGTTCTTGTGATAATGTTCCTTTCCTCCGCCCACAACACCCCCCGCTAAGATTTGACTGGGGGCAAATCTGATGCCACAAAGGCGGAGTCTTGCGGATCACAGGGCCACGCCTGTCTGCTCATCCCATCTGCGTTGTCGTGGGCTCTGCCAGGTCGATACACGATGGAAACACTAAACTGCTGTAGAGCCAAGGCGAATCTGAGGAGACGCTTGTTTAGGCGACATCCCACTACGAGCGAACAACACGGCTGATGATCAGTCACAACCTTGACCTCCCTTGCGTAGAGGTGGAACTCGAAATGCTTGAGGGAGGCTACTATGGCCAGGCACTCCAGTTCTGTGACGGAATAGTTCTTTTCCGCCGGTCTGAGCTGCCTCGAGAAGAACCCGACAGGGAGTTCCTCACCGTCACGACACACGTGCAAACAACCACCAACACCCGAGCCAGAAGCATCGGTATACAAAACGAACACATCATGAACAACAGGAATGAACAACACACATGTATCACACACACTACTTTTAAGCTTACGAAAAGCAGAATCCATGTCCCCGGTCCAGACCACCTGGAGAGGAGCCCTCAGCGAGGTCGCCGGAGTCAAGCGGCTCGAGTAGGAGGCAAACGAAGGGATAAACTGTCTATAATAGGACATGGCCCCAAGGAAAGACCTTAACTGTTTCTTACTAACAGGGCGTGCAAACAATCTGAGGGCCTCCACCCGATGCTCAGGCACAGAAAGGGAACCACACCCGATCCTATGACCCAAGTAAACTAAAAACTTTCTGCCAAAATGACACTTTCTCAATTTAATGGTGAAACCAGCTTCTCCCAAACACACAATAACTGCTCTCAAATGGGTAAGATGTTCTTCCCATGACTGACTAAAAACAACAACATCGTCCACATAATTCTTGCTACAGTGAGACACGGGTTCTAACACTTTCTCTACTATGGACTGAAAGATGGCCGGGGCATTCTTGAGCCCGAACGGCATACGAACATATCTGTACTTCCCAAAGGGACACACGAAGGTCGTGAGTTCACTCGAGTTTACGTCCATGGGAATCTGGTGAAAACCAGAAGTAAGGTCTAATGTGGAAAGACAACAACAGGGACCTACCAGGTCCAAAATTTCTGCTAAAGACGGCAACCAATAGCGTCGCAATGGAGTCACCGCGTTCAACCGGCGAAAGTCAACGCAAAGTCTAATTCCGCCGTCTTTCTTCCTAACTGGTACCAAGGGACTAGCCCAATCTGAATCAGACTCTACTATTATGCCACCAGCAAGCAAGGAATCCAGCTCAGCCTTGACGGCTTCGCGAATGCCAACTGGTATCTGTCTTGGGGGCAAGGACACAACAGACGCCCCATCTTCTAAAAGGATAACACAGGACCCAACCTTGGACAAACCAGGGGACACACTGAAATTACTACTGAGATCAGACAACAAGGAATCTAGGTCACATTTCTTGTAACCGTCACACACGTCTCCATCCAAGGAGGTTTTGCTGACAAGCAAAGATTCATCAATGCCGCTATCTTCGGCAACAACTGTAATGGCATTCACTTGCAAAGCAGGGCGAGAGGTGTACACCTTCAAGTTACATCTGTGGGCTACTCTCACCGGGTGATCATCGCCTTTGGTAACCTTGTAAGTCACGTTAGACGATTTACCCACTACAGTGTAAGGGCCTTCCCAGGCAGCCTGTAAGGAAGCTTTAATGCCCGGGACTCTCATGAGCACTAGGGACCCCAACTCCAAAGGTTTGTCTCTGACACCCTTCTTAAAACACTCTGCCCGCTTGCCACTGGACACAGACTGATTGGCTACAACACAGTCACTAATGACAGCCAACCTGTCGTTCAAGGAAACCAACCACTCGTCAACATCGACTGGATCAAAAGGTCTCTCAACCCACCCTTCATACAACAAGTCTAGAGGGCCCAAAACATCACGACCATAAACAATGCAGTGGGGAGAATATCCGAGGTCTCTGTTGGGGACTTGGCGCAAGGCAAACAACGCCAAAGGAAGGAAATCTACCCAGTCCACCCCAGCGTCAACAGCCTTGGAGAGCATCGGCTTCAGACTGCCGTGCATACGTTCAACGACTCCGTTGGACTGAGGACGGTAAGGAGATGTGGCCAACTTATCAATACCCAACAGATCACAAACTTCTGTCATCAACTTAGACAGGAAAATGCTACCTCTGTCTGACAACACTCGAAGGGGGATCCCTGTGCGGCTAATGACCTCGATAAAACACTGAGCAGCCTCAGAGGCAGAAGCCGTACGCATCGGGATGGCATCTGGCCACCTGCTAGCCAAACAAACGTAAGTAAAGAGATACTTAGACCCACGTTTTCCTTTCGGCAAAGGACCAACCAAGTCCACACACACGCTCTCAAACGGAACGCTAACTATTCTTCTCTCGACCATCAAGGGTTTCTTGTTACCGGCACTATTCATTCTCAGGCAAACATCACAAGACTTGACAAACTTACATACATCACTGTGCATGCCAGGCCACGTAAACTTGTTACCCAGCAGCTTCCTCATCCCACGGACTCCTACGTGGGCAGTCTTATCATGGGCAAGTTTCAACAAACGCTCCCTAAAAACTACGGGAACTACAACTTTCACAACTAACTGGTCATCGACTAAAACAGAATGCACGAGCATGTCATCCTCCAAGGAATACCCGTTCAGAGACTTGCGACCTAACTCTAACAAGGGAGAAAGGGAGTCATCAGACTTCTGAGCCTCGACAACAGACTCAGTACCACCGCTCGAAGTGGGAACAGACAAAACGAGGTCATCAATTTCACTGGAAACAGGTTCACTAGGAACAACTACGTTATCGGAAACAACAACGCTACTAGGAACTACTCGACTTTCAACATTGGAAACAACGTCACTGGAGACAGAAAGGGAAGACACATCAGATGTAGAGGGAGACAAAACCACAAACTCGTCACTGACAGCGATACCACCAACTACTGCCCCATCCCCATCCTCGTCAGACCCGTTCAGAAGCCCAGATTCAGACACAGAAGGCTCCATACTGTTAGACCCAACACTTACAGAAGACAGAGAGGGAACATGAGAAGTATCAATGACAGACAAACGAGCAAATTCCTCATCACACACAAGAGGAACAGGCTCAGCTAACTCAACGTTTCTGGCATTACGTCTCCTACGTCTGCGCTTTCTCTTGACAGACTCACTTCTGGTTACAACGTTCACTGTGGCTACCTCTCCCTGAGTAGAGACGGGAGCGGAGGAGGTGGAAGGTACCTCCACCGCCCCATCACCAGAGCAGGCAACGTCCTCAGACGCAGGCTGAGTGCTGCAGGTATCATGCAGTTGCCCCGCCACCTCAAGCAATTTATCTGCCTGGGTGGCGGCACCCAACAAGAGGTGCTCGGCCGTACTCGGCTCCATGGGAATCGAAAACAACACCCTACCGGCCAAACTATCACGGTGGGCAACAGCCACTCGGTGCTTGAAGCACTTACTCTTAAATTCAAAGTTCACAATGGCTACTCTCAAGGTAACTGGGTCACTATCCCAGCCCCTTACTTCAACAGTATCCCCGGTCAACTGGTCCTCGTATACTAGACACCCAGGGACTATGGAAATTTCTGCCCCAGTATCGGGCACGATCTCGCATTTGGTACCATTTACAAACCCAAAAGTGTGGGAAGGATGATCTCTAACAGCCACCCAACTTGCATTGTAAGTTTTTCTCTTAACTCCATCACTTTTACCATCAGACTTGGACTTACGTTTGGGACAGTCAGGGGACTTGTGTCCCGGCTCTCTACAGGAGTAACAAACTATGCCGGGAGGTTTAACTCCCAAGTAACCCGGAGAACTACTGTGAACGCCCTCACTACCAACAGATGAACTAACTACTTGACCACTGCTACTGCTACTACTACGGCACTCAAAGGCCCTGTGTCCCCGCTTCTGACACTTGAAGCATACAACTGGGGACGACCCTCTGCCCACCCTGCTACTAGACGTGCTGGACTTCTCGAAAGAAGCAGCAGTACGGGTAGGAGAGATAGAAACGGAAAACTTACTAAGTTCACGCAACGACTCAAAAGACCTCTGATCCATCGCCTCCCTCTGTGAAGGGGTCAGCGAGGAACGAAAGGCAGAACAGACCAAAAACATGACTACGTCCTCTCTAGACTTACACAAGAGCTCTAAAGAACTAACAATACGGCTAAGGAATTTAAACTTCTCACTGGGGGTCGAGGAAGAGGGGAGCGCTGAGAACTCTTCCCTGTACTGCACACCAAGCGCAACCAGGTTAGAGCCCAACGACTCAAACAACCTCTCCTTGATCTGGTCATACGTGGCATCTTCCTTGTTTAAAGTGGACAGGGCTTCCATGGCAGACTCCGAATGGAGCTTTTGCAACAGCACACGTTTCCACCGTCTACGTGGACAACCCATTATGGCTAAATTGGACTCCAATGTTGCTACAAATTTGGCTATGTCCACCCCATCCTTATGGGCTGCTAGCTGACTAATTTCACGAGACATGTCAGCATCTATGGAATCTGAACTACCACGGCTACTACCACTACTGTGGGACCCAGACAACAACCCAGAACTCGCTAGGCCATTAAAGAATTCAGAGAAAGAGGACTTCAGTCTGGAATCGATCACAGAGGTTATGGATTCCACCTCATTAGGGATATCGGGATTTTCTTCATCACCCATTATTGTGCTAGCTGGGGTATCACCACTGACTGGACCACTACCCGATTCTAAATCTAACTCACGAACAGGAGAAACACGCTCAACCTCGCCTACACCAGAGCCAGAGAACAAAGACAGAGAACGCCCAGAAGCAACACTACTTGCACAACTACTACTTTGACCATAGGTTTCCGAACACAGGGACTCACCACTTGATCCCAAATTCTGCCTCCCACGTTTGCACACTCGACCAGGCTGCTCACGTTGGCTCATCCAGGCAATCCGACCAAAGGACACGATCCTGCAGAACGCTCACGGAACAAGTACACAAAGGAAAACAAAGGTGAAAAGCGAAAATAGGAAGACAAAAATACTGCACGCGAAATGCACAAAACAAACAGAGTGATACACTATTAGAAACGACAACAAAACACGTCAAGCAAGTCACAAGACTAAAGCAATCAACACTAAGTCACAAGACCAAAAATGAAACACGCTAATAGGTGCTAAACACAAAAAATGACACTTCAACTCAACCAAAGTTCTCTCGAAACCACGTGTGAGGCGCTCCAAATAGAGTAGAAGAAGGAGATAATGGCGATTTCACGGGTCACGACACAGTAGAGACACACGTAAGCACACGCAGTAAATCCAGTAGAAACGCACACACGAAGACAGTCCAATCCGAGTTTTAAATCGGTAGAAAGTCAGACACAGAGTAGCGAATATCAACGAACGTAGGAATCAGAATCTCAGCACCGCTGCCTCCAATTGTGGGTTGGTGGGCTCGAAGGGATCACACACTCCCGAGACCAACCGCCGGCACAGAGGGAAAGCACAAGGCACGAAGCCAGGGAAGCTCACGAAGAGCAGAAGGTAGACCACAGGGCTCAAAGGACTCACACAAACGCAGACGCCTGAACTCTGTGGCTCGCTGCCACCAGAGTTCTTCACAGTCGATTAGTACGCAAACGCTCTGGCTATTAACCCAGTGTTGCATAAACTAAGACAAGAAGGAACTAACGATACGCAGGCGCGTCCAAGCTTAAATAGCAACAGACACGCATGCGTAGGTGAAGGTGTTCACGGATAGACATCCGGACAATAACTTAAAGCATGCATACACACAGCAGATGATACAATAAAGATAATAATACAACGATAAAATGACATGCCAACAAAACAATATAAGTTCTTGTGATAATGTTCCTTTCCTCCGCCCACAGTTAGTTAAAGCTCTGTCATAGAAACATTTCTTGTGGACATAGTTACTTCACTGAAATATCATCCACACACTGATGATATCATTGAATAATGGTTGAAATGTTTGTATTAAATATTTTATGACGAGTGAAAAGTACAATATATTTGAACAGTAATATTTAATATACCTAATCTAAGGCTATGTACCATTTCATTTTTCTAAACAAAAGTAGGGGTTTATTTGTTTAGTAGTGAACTGAACAACACTAGTTTTCAGTTCCTATGCTTGCATTGTCTAGATTATTATTTTGTTAAAATTTTTTTTGTTTATTTGCTCACAAAAACAATAAATAAAACAAACAATAAAACAAACAATGATAATATACCAGTGTTTATTTGCTCACAAAAACAATAAATAAAATAACATACCAGTTATTCCAATTGGTCCGTATTTTCACCCTTTTTCTTACTTGCTTCCACGGCTTTGTCCGCGAGTTTAAAGTCATTGGTGACTCAACGTGCACGAGCGTTTACGCGTGGTAGGTGTGGTCTGGTCTGGTGGTCTGGCGTGGTCTGGTCTGGTCTGTATTTTATACCCCCCCCCCCCCCCCCCCCCCAATTTGAGCGCGTGACTAAATCCCGCCGCGTGTAGCGCGGGAAACGTGTGGTTTTATTTACTCCCATAGACTTTTCTATTGAGTTTTGAAACTGCACTTTCCCGCTGGCTCAGAAGTTTTTAAAGGAAATTTTCTGGACCGCTTCGGCACGAGCTTTCGAATAGTACAAACCACCCCAGAAGCGTAGCTACTTCCGTTCAAAAGTTATTAACGGTTTTTAACGGCCAACTCAACTTGGACATAATAGCTAGTAGTTTATTTATTGTATGAGAGAGATAGCTGGTTAATTTATTTGTTTGTAAATAGGCAATTGTTTGAATTCCTCCAGCCTTTGTCTAGTTTGTACCTTATATGAACTTGCTTGTTCTCCTGACCTGTTGACTGCTTAGTACTGATATTTTTTTTTTAAGTCAAGTGTAACTGCATTCTCACGTTGACCAAATGTTAGTCTTTTGTATTCTATGGTGAAAGAAGTAATGATACACCCATAATTATAAAACCTCAAGCTTCTTATTTAGCCATGCCACGCAACATTTTCTGTTACAATAATGAGACAAAATAGATAAGAAGAAACTGTGTGGTTCAACATGACTATATAAATATGCATATTCCTCATAATTAAAAAAAAGTTGACTTATTGAAGAGCACTAATTTTAATGGAGCATGGCAGTTCCCCCATTTTAGGAGCAGTTCCCCCAATTTTAGCCTGTCCAATGCTCATATTAAGGGACAGTTAAACAAAACTAGGAAAGTAAGTATATGTAAATATGAATTAATCAACGTAACTAATTTGCAACCTACACAGACCAAGTAACACATGGAAATTAGCTCAAGCCGCTCGCCTCTTAGGTAAAAACAATTAATCATGGCTTAATTTGTATAAGGTTCTAGTTTAATCATCCCAGCAATAAACTAACTATCCCAACATGACTGACTCTGACATGAATACAAACAACAGGCTTTGAATATGAAGTTACCACTCATTATAGTAATGTATAAAATTAAAAAATATATGATCAAATCGTGATCTCTGATGGAACTTCAAATATTTACTGCTAGTATTTGTCGAACTTGGGCTGTCGAAATCGAGCGGTCGAAATGATTTCTGCAAGGATATGAGTAAAAGCGTGGGTAACCGTGCTATAGATCCACAATGGCCCAGGTTACCGGTGCTATCACTCGCTAACAGTACGCCAGCTTTTTAAAAAGTCGTTTGCAATTGTAGCTACACTGTATAGTTCACTCACTATCTCCTTAGTTCAATATTAACGTCCGCTGTAACTTCGTTTTCAATGCGGTTCCTGTTTGAAAAACATTCCGTCTAATATGAGTAGATCTTCTGTACCTTTCCCAGGTTAACGCTGCACGGGTGCGCACTTACCCGAACTATTTCACTTAGCTACCGTGGTATTTCCTACCGAGGTATTTCACCTAGTACCCAATGTTACCATGCTATTTCAATTAGTTATGCGCTATTTCACTTTCCCAGTGCGATTTCAATTGTTTCTGAACAGCTATGGCTGCTGGAATTACTCCATTACTGTTGTGGCTGCCAGGACCACTCTTTGTACTGTCAGAATTCATAGTTCAAGCCGCCTCAAAGCCTGGACAAGAAACGCCTTCGCGTCATCACAAGGACCCGCCCACAACAGGATGTAAATTTTAAGGAAGCAAAATAGCTGTAAAGAATGGTGCCATTGTGATCCAACCACTCAATTTTTTGGACTATGTCTATACATGATAAGGAAGTAGGTAAGAAAATATTCACTGATGATAAAATGCATTAATTTGTACAAACATAGTTAACTATGTGTGTTTAGACAATCACAGACGTATTCTATGAAGTGAAATGACATAAAACTAATCAAGACATTTCAATCTCAAAAATGAGTCATTTTTGTATTAGTTGGTACAAACAACACAATTTAGTTCTTTGTGATCAATGTATGGTGGGCAAGGCAGACTACTGCAGTGACCTTCGGTATGCATTAGTCGTCCACTATTTTGTGCTCCACCTCCACCAGGCAATGCTTCTAAGAATTTATCCACACATAAAAAATCTGCATGAAAATCTGCTTCTGTCATTAAGTACCCATAGTACTCTCTGGTCCAAGTAGAGGGACATGTAAAGTTAGCTGGTATCGTTAGGACACTTGCTCGAGTAGATACACGACAAACTGCACAAGGAGCATTGTGAAGGTGTGCACTCATCTTTGTTGGGAAATTATACTCCACCCCTTGGATTCCTGCAATATGCTCATGTCCACTTCTGTAATGAAGTGAGTGGCTATATTCTGAATAGCGAGGCAAACATAGAAAATTTGTACCTCCTGTAGTACTTCCAATATTGGCAGTAATTCCAGTGTAGACCATCTGAGTTCCAGCAATATTTGGACAAAAACTTCTTCCCCATCGAGTATACATAGCTCCTCCCATGCTACCAGGTAAGCCTTGTATTCCTTGGACTCCATGTGGTCCAGGAGGTCCAGCTGGTCCTACAGGACCAACAAGCCCATCTCTTCCAGGACTCCCATCTCTTCCATGAGGAATGTTAATGCACACACTTGACAAGTTTTGTTGATGGGAATCTGATAATAAATAATTATGATGATACAACTATGAGCAATAATTATGGATTACAATTACCTTTACAAAACATTATCACTACAAGCAGGAAAAAGTAGATATAATTTGAGTCCATTGTGTGAGCAAAGGATTGTTTTATCAGTAGCTACTGTGGGCCTGGTCGGGCGATAACTCAAACGCTAGAAGGCTCACACCTGATGACAGCAAGTAGTTGCAGCCACCAGAGTCCAGGGAATTATCTTCACACTACCCAGCTAAGCTGTACACCGCACATTTAAAATAATTAAACTAAGAAGATAGAACACACAACTTATTGCTTGAACACACCAAGACTGAAATCAGAACAGGAAACTACAAGTATTTATATGACACACAAACCACGCCTAAAAGTCACACAAAAGCTGCAGAGTTCCTGCTCTGATTCACAAACTCATGACTCACAAACTCACAAATGTACAATAACACCAATCAACACTAACAACAGTTCCCATGACTCTACATGACTCTAAAAATAGCAGCAATCTATAAATAACTATAGTATGTTCAAGTTGAGTTGGCACTACCACAAGCGCAGTAAAATATGGAATGCATTTAGTACTTAACCTGAAGCAATTTAGTCATGTGAATCCAAGTCAATTAAGCGCAATACTATGTTATTGAAGCTGGTGATGTGTTGGAGTAATTTCTTTGTCACTACTTTGGCCTTTTACATAGTTCTAATGAAGGAGATTGAAACTTGTATCTTAATGCCATAATGTGCATGATTCTGTGGTGTTTGTTTATGGCGAAGTGGACTGTGCTGAATACCACCTATCTGTGTACTATGCAAGATGACTGTCTTCTAGATATAGACTATTGTGTGTTATGAGAATACGCAATTCTCTGTCATGACATCCAATAACAACCCATTAGGGAGAATTCTTGTGGACCAGATAACTGAAGCATCAGTGAGTGAACGGAGACAACCAAACTCCAGTGGCATGTATAAGTACAAAGCTGTAGTAGTTCTCTGCTCAAAGATGCTGATTTATTTATCTTGGCCTTGGCATTTCATGGCAAAATATTGGCCCAACTATTTCAATGATGTGGTACCAAAACCCTTGTAGATAACAAGATAGTAGTCACCACCTTGGTACTGATGTATGTGAGGCTCTGATTGGTGTACATGTATATACTGGCTGTGATACAATCTGAGGTTTGGTGATAAGGGAAAATCGAAAACGTTGAAGTTAGTTGCCAAGAGCAAGCTCGACCAAAGTATTATTTTGCAATTAGATCAGGATTGGAACCTTTCTTCATAACTCACGACCAACTGGAAGCATTTACATGTCTCCTAAGGCACCAACAGCAGAGGTTAACCATAACAATCTCAGGTACCCTATGAAGGCTGAAATAGAAAGAGATCAATAGCTAACCACCTAGATGAGACTGTTTGGTGAAGCATGCTCTCAAGGCTTACCTTGATAAAAATAATGATAAAATAAAGTGATAAAACAAAAGAGCCAACCCCTTGCAGAGATGAATACGGTTTGAAGCAGAGATCGACATACTTTTAACATACTCATGAACAAAAAAATATATTTCTTGGCTTAAAAAAACAATATCTGCCTCTAATGCTGATACAGCTGTAGAAAATCTCAGTTACTGTATTAGTTAAGTATGTTATTCATAGGAAACAAATATTGAATAATGATTCTCAAAAATCACTATAAGCCTTAGATGACCAAAACTCTGATCTGGCTCATGGCATAATGCACACGTGAATAAACACATGTACTAACACTTACATGCACATTATTTCGAATTTTTAACCGTCAGCACACATGCGCTAGAGGTTTGTAGTAGTAGTCCTGTCTGTTTGTCTGTTTGTATGTCAGTCTGTCTGTCATGCTCTGATTTTGGAGAACACTGACAATTAATCATAGATTTAGGCATGAACTTACTCAGAACGACAATTTATAGCTAAATGGTGGCATAAAGGGTTAAAAATTACAGTTAAATGAATTGACAGTTCTCAATTTACAACATTGAACTGATTCTATAAACAAACAGCCTACCCCTTGCAGAGATGAATAGCTAAGTGGATTGAAGCAGCACTTGACTTAATGTTTAACATATTCATGAACAGTATTTTTTTATGTCTGCCTCTGATGCTGATACAGCTGTAGATGAATCAGTAACCGTGTTAGCTAGACATACGCTTTCATAGGTTAAATCTTTTTTTATTAAAGCTTGCAGGAGGAATTGGCATCGTGCGAAAATATTTTTTTAATATTTATTGGCTTGATCTGGAAAGACTGTAGCTAACTGCAGCTAATTAAGGTAAAACTAAAGAGGATTTAGAATCAAAGATTAGCCGATTGGAAATAAAATTGGCGTTCTTTTTTGCGTAGTCTACTGTGACGCGCGGAACTCGCTAACTAGCTGACCACTGATGGCGTTATAATCATTACTAAGAAAAAAAACAGCAGACGTTGAACTAAACATGTGAAAAGTTTAATTGCTATAAGTGTAACTGATAGTATAAAGACCATAGGAGCTACTTCTTCAAATATGTATTCTAAAAATATTATGTCGCTATCAGCTATTTATCACATTTGTTCAGGTAAATATTAATTAAAAATTTCTCACTGTAAACTGAGTGTGTTTATGTTAATAGCATCAGTTCCATGCTCCTACTCCTCTGACGTTCCTTTACCTATTGTTATTCTTGGTGAAGATCGGGTTGTATGACGTAGGAGAGAGTCTACACTACCGTTGTCTGCCTGGCTACCAACCCGAAATAATCAAGACAACGAGATGTTTGAGGAATGGTACTTGGTTACCAGATCCAAAATCCCTTGATTGCACACGTATTGAAGGTTAATTGTAAATTGAGTGAGCCTGCGTAGTCTTTGGTGTTTTACATTTTGAGGGAGGGGGGCAGGGAGGGGGGCAGGGGGG
>WLWD01001053.1_pt1 | contig 27088 bp, 21 predicted proteins | sample 6712731 | NCBI WGS metagenome assembly WLWD01 (sample SAMN12718690, study PRJNA576275) | sponge metagenome | isolation source: marine sponge | host: Mycale hentscheli | place: New Zealand: South Island, Marlborough, Capsize Point | collected 2014-11-01
GCATTATTCCAGTCAGGTCAGTGTCCAGTGTCTGCTTGCATTATTCCAGTCAGGTCAGTGTCCAGTGTCTGCTTGCATTATTCCAGTCAGGTCAGTGTCCAGTGTCTGCTTGCATTATTCCAGTCATGTCAGTGTCCAGTGTCTGCTTGCATTATTCCAGTCAGGTCAGTGTCCAGTGTCTGCTGCATTATTCCAGTCAGGTCAGTGTCCAGTGTCTCTTGCATTATTCCAGTCAGGTCAGTGTCCAGTGTCTGTTGAATTATTCCAGTCAGGTCAGTGTCCAGTGTCTCTTGCATTATTCCAGTCAGGTCAGTGTCCAGTGTCTGCTTGCATTATTCCAGTCAGGTCAGTGTCCAGTGTCTGCTTGAATTATTCCAGTCAGGTCAGTGTCCAGTGTCTGCTTGCATTATTCCAGTCAGGTCAGTGTCCAGTGTCTGCTTGCAATATTCCAGTCAGGTCAGTGTCCAGTGTCTGCTTGCATTATTCCAGTCAGGTCAGTGTCCAGTGTCTGCTTGCATTATTCCAGTCAGGTCAGTGTCCAGTGTCTGCTTCATTTTCCAGTCAGTCAGTGTCCAGTGTCTGCTTGTATTATCCAGTCATCAGTGTTCCAGTGTCTGCTTGCATTATTCCAGTCAGGTCAGTGTCCAGTGTCTGCTTGCATTATTCCATTCAGGTCATTGTCCTGTCACTGCATTATTCCAGTCAGGTCAGTGTCTCTTGCATTATTCCAGTCAGGTCAGTGTCCAGTGCATTATTCCAGTCAGTGTCCAGTGTCTGCTTGCATTATTCCAGTCAGGTCAGTGTCCAGTGTCTGCTGCATATTCCATCAGGTCAGTGTCCAGTGTCTGCTTGCATTATTCCAGTCAGGTCATGTCCAGTCTCTTCATTATTCCAGTCAGGTCAGTGTCCAGCTGCATTATTCCCGTCAGTCAGTGTCTTGCATTATTCCAGTCAGGTCAGTGTCCAGTGTCTGCTTGCATTATTCCAGTCAGGTCAGTGTCCAGTGTCTGCTTGCATTATTCCAGTCAGGTCAGTGTCCAGTGTCTGCTTGCATTATTCCAGTCAGGTCAGTGTCCAGTGTCTGCTTGCATTATTCCAGTCAGGTCAGTGTCCAGTGTCTGCTGCATTATTCCAGTCAGGTCAGTGTCCAGTGTCTGCTTGCATTATTCCAGTCAGGTCAGTGTCCAGTGTCTGCTTGCATTATTCCAGTCAGGTCAGTGTCCAGTGTCTGCTTGCATTATTCCAGTCAGTCAGTGTCCAGTGTCTGCTTGCATTATTCCAGTCAGGTCAGTGTCCAGTGTCTGCTTGCATTATTCCAGTCAGGTCAGTGTCCAGTGTCTGCTTGCATTATTCCAGTCAGGTCAGTGTCCAGTGTCTGCTTGCATTATTCCAGTCAGGTCAGTGTCCAGTGTCTGCTTGCATTATTCCAGTCAGGTCAGTGTCCAGTGTCTGCTTGCATTATTCCAGTCAGGTCAGTGTCCAGTGTCTGCTTGCATTATTCCAGTCAAGTCAGTGTCTAGTGTCTGCTTGCATTATTCCAGTCAAGTCAGTGTCCAGTGTCTGCTGCATTATTCCAGTTGGCTAGTGTGACAATTAAAACGAAAGATTTGCAGTAGCTATACAGGAATTTATAAGATGACCACAACAATATGAATGCCATATGAATACACTGCACATGGGATTAATTACAGATGGATCAGCTCTGATAATATTTGGAGCTCTCACAAAGAAACGTAGAATGAAATGTGAAATATCCATCAGTTGGAGGTAGGAAAATTTAATTTTCATCCCATATTTTATTTTTTTAATTTAATTTAATTTTATATTATACTGCTATGTCTCCATAGTAAACCAATTACTTATACTGTGTAGCAATAGAACTACAATGTAGGCTATGCATATTGCGTATTGATGTGTGCACATGTATATTTATAGTTTAAGGGTCACTATCACAAAAGAAGCTAGCAAACCCATTCTGCAGCTGCCATATTGGAACTTAATCCTGTAAGCATTTCTGCAAGATATTGATGTATTGCATGATCCTATACATTTTTTAATGATAGCTAAATAGATATATTGCATTCCATATAATATATAAAATTGGCAATCTTTTCAATTGTCTCACAAATACTACTAAACGTGTACATAATAAAAGAGCACTAGCTATGAGTTAATAATATAAAAGTGTACATAATAAAGAGCACTAGCTATGAGTTAACAATATAAAAGTGTACATAATAAAGAGCACTAGCTATGAGTTAACAATATAAAAGTGTACATAATAAAAGAGCACTAGCTATGAGTTAATAATATAAAATAACTAAACAACAATCAGTTATTGTTTGACTGCTGCATTAATGAGAACTATTTCTTCACTCTAAGTTTTACAATATAATCTTGTGCATCCTTCCAACCTCCCTTCACCAAAATGGCCAGAAGTTTAGCATAGGTGGGTGGTAAGTCTGTGTTCCTCCATACTTCCAGAGCTGCTTGCCTACTCACATACAATCTCAATAATTCCCTTATTTTTTTCTACATTAACATTCTAACCTTTGTTCAACAGGATCATCATAACGTCGAGTTATGTCATCTACCTCAGTCATGGAGTCCAATTTAAACAGGTAATACTTTGTTTTCCAGTCAGAAGAGATTTTTTCCGCAATCTTACAAAAATGTTCTCCGGATTGCAATTCTTCAGATAAAATGCCAGGGTTAGAAGCCTTTATTTTTTTTGCAACGATTTTATATTTCTAAAAATGATCAGATAAATATTATCTATATTAAATCATGTCTCCCCTTGATTACAGAGTAATTTAAAAACATTATTCATATTTTTTAAAATAAAAACTGATGAACATTGCTAACATGTCAAGAGTAAACCATGACTATATATCTGTACTTGATAAATCAAATGTTTTCTTGTCTTTGTCTGATATCAACCCACAAGTAGAAATGCAACACTAACTCTTTCACTGGTGTAACCTGCCATATGGCAGTTGAACTACTTGTCAGCAGTAAGCCAGATCTTATTGGTGCAGTCATTATAATCACACCCACTAACCACACCCACTCATTTATTTAAGCAATACATTTTATTAATAGAAAAGACAAAACAATGGTTTTTCTATCAAATGAACCAATGAGCTTAAGTCTATGCTCTGCGTACCTATACCAAACAATTCAGTACAAGCCATATTATATTATAGTACAAAGCAAATGATTATTATAACAATCAGTAGGTTCACTAAAATTAACAATGTTAAACTATAGTTATAGCTATTATGTAGAGTGCATATAATCATATAGCTAATATAGCTACTTGAACATATAAAGTAAACAACACAAAGACAAAAAAACTTTAAAAAACTGAATCCTCCATAATTAGAACTTACAAATGCCTGCAATTTGTGGCAGTCTTAATTTTATTTTCTTCAAATATGTGTGGCAAATAACTAAATGGGAAGACTCCTAGTAGTGCAAAAATGGTCGTTTTGCAGACCAATATTGCGGGAAGGATTTCTGAACTATGTTTGTTTTTCCAAAAGATCACTGTGGAATAGTAAACGAAGGACCAGGATGGTCTGGAGTTTCTTAAAAAAATCTTCCAGATGGTTCGATATTAGCTATCTAATCCCAGCAGATTTTGACGGCCCAAGTTCGATGAGCATGAATTCAGGTAAAGAGTAGAACAATAATGGACACGCCCTTTTTGTTAAAATATTGGTGCGACTATGATCGCTTGGCTGCACCCGTTCCAACATCCCTGCTTGTGGACACACAAAAAATCATAAAAACTGAACTGCTAAAGTTATCGACTTCAATCAAACATCAAAACATAGCTAAAGCTTTGCTTTATTACATATATTTTCTATTAATGCTCACTGATATGAAAATGCAGGAAACTGTGCAGTCGAACATTCAGTAAACAGATGCGGCAGTTATGGCTTCATAGTTCAACACTGACTGAGTTGAAAGCTAAGTGATATCAGGCTTTCTGAGGCTGAAAGAGGTGAGGAAGATGGCGAAGAGTTCAATAATGATGTGTATGAGTTTACTAAAGTTACTGCACTTGTAATTGTAAAAAAGTAACATCCCTTGAAGATACTGTACAGCTCCAGACAATGTTTTGTAGAGATTGTTAGACCTTACAATTAGAAATAAGCCAGAACCAAAGGTTGTCTTTATAGCTAACCAGACATAAGATCTCAGGAAAATGAGGTATGACAAAGGAACATTAAAATCACATTGTCAACAATTATTTATTCTATGTCAATGTGTATACCTCAATGTGGTCACGTTCTGTCAAGGATTCTGGAATATTTACTCCATCCTCCATATGCTGCATCTCTGAAAATACACAATCACAAGAAAAGTGTTAAGAAAATAATGAATTAAGAGAATCATAAAAAAGAGTAACTAATAATTTCTTCCAAGTATTCTTATTTATATAGCATGCAATATTAGTGATATTAAGTAATAATTATAATTTAGTTGATAATGCTATTATTTTAACTCCAAAAACTGAGCAGCTTATCTTAAAGCTAGTAACTAAAGCTCTTAAATTACCAAAAAAATAATCTATCTAATACCAGAAAGTATAAGTGAACCATTAATCAGAGGGATACGGTTGAATTACACAAGAAGCACCTAGAAATTTACTGGAAGTTCAAGGCTGGCTATTTTACAGTGCAATAGTCCAGTAATGTTTACACTAAAAGTGATGGAGAAGCAGTCAGTCTTACCCAAGTGCCCTATGTCATTGAACTATTGCAGGTCGTAAAGTTGCCAGAGTGATTAGTGAATTTGAGAATGCAGATCTGCTCTAGAATGAGAGTGAATTTGCTATATGCTAGACATTAAAACACTTTCAAAATCGGGTCTAAGATAGGGCTTCCAAATTGGATTCAAGTTTGGAGCAGTCACTAACATGGCCGCCCAGTTGAACATGCTGCCAGCCACAGAGAATCCGTGGGTTGTGTATGAGTATTTGAGGCAAGGAGATTCTCCTATAGAGGGTAGTAGGCTCTGTGGAGGGAGCCAGTCAGGCTACTGTTTTAAGAGGTTCAAAGTACTTGAGAAACCACAGACTGATAATAGAATTGTCGTACATAGAAGGCCATAGCATCAATGATGGGTTGGAGCCTAAGCTATGCACCATGAAACACACCTTTGTAGTTGCTGTGGTGGCCACAGTACTAGCACATGGGACTAGCACATAGTGAAGTTTGACATTGAAAGTGCATATAGAATGGTGCCAGTACATCCAATAAACATGCCACTACTGGGCATTAAATGGAAGGAAAATATATATCAGGGGATCCACTGGGGGGGCAGGGGTGGGGCAATTGCCCCCCCCCCCCTCAATTCAAGCTTTAGCTGTGCTATAATAATTTTGTAACCTCAAAACCACAATAAATGTACTACATGGTTAAAGTGTTTGTCACAACTCACAAGGTACAACCAGCTGCACATGCAGTTAGCTGCAGCTATGAAAAGACAGAAAAGTCTTGGTGAGTTTTGTTTGGCAAAAAGGAAGAACTTAGAGACTGAAGAGGAAAGACATGAACAGCATGAACAAGATGAAGCCGGATTCACTGTCAGATGGAGAGCAGATGCTTGATCCACCAGCAGTAGTAGGAGCAGAAGTAGAAGCAATCATGGGTGACAGCCATGAGAGAGAGCAGGGTTTTTGCACTGGCCAGTGCTGTTGTAGTGATGACAAAAAACCCTATCAACCAAGAAGCAAAGAGATACTGGGTCTATTTGTCAAGAAAAATCGGAAATTTCTCCCGGTGTGGTATGATAAATGTGACTGGCTCACACTTTGCATCACCATGAAAAAAGTATTCTGTGCTTATTGTAGATATGCATACAGGCATGACTTGTTTACCTTTTCAAGGAAGGGTGAGGATGCATTTACGGTCAGTGGATTTGATAATTATAAAAAGGCTCGAGAAGTTTCGCACGCATGAGAATTCTGATTCACATCTTGAAGCTAAGATGAAGTTCCAGGCCCTTAACAATCCATCTATTGTGACCCAACTGAGTACTCAAGTTGCTAAGGCACAAATGTCTCGGCGTGCTGGGCTTTTGAACAACTTGAGGGTATGAAAGTTCTTCTGAGACAAGGGCTAGCATTACGTGGACATCGTGAAGAAGAAGGAAACCTACCCCAGTTATTAGCTATGATGTCTAGTAGTAACAGTGATATTAGTAGTTGGATCAAAGAAGGAAAATATATGTCACATGACATCGTGAATGAACTGATAAGCCTAATGGGACAAGGAGTGTTGAGGCAATTCTTGGCGAAAATATTGAAGTGTGTGCCTAGTTGGTATTCTGTAATAGCTGACGAAGCCACTGATGTGTCATTCTCAGAGCAGTTTAATCTCTCTATAAGGTATGTAGATGATGATTATGTAATTAATAAAGATTCAATTGGCTTGTTTAAACTTCCTGATACCAAAGCCGAGACACTGTTTTCAGTATTAAAGGACATGCTCACTAGGTGTTCCTTGCCTCTGTCCTTATGTCGTGGTCAAGCATATGATGGAGCAGCAACGATGCAAGGGAGGAGAAAGGGTTTAGCTACTTTATTTAGAAATGAAGTCCCAGCTGCTCTACCAGTCCACCGCCTTGCTCACTCGTTAAATCTTTGTCTTCAGGATGCTGGAAGGCAAATACACCTATTGAGAGATGCTCTTGATCTGATCCGAGAAGAAGTGAAATTAATAAACTATTCTCCCAAAAGAAAGCATCTCTTTTTTTTTTACTAAACTGTTGCAAGACAATACTTCCAGGAGTGGTATTAAGCCCTTGTGTCCTACACGTTGGACGGTACGAACTGAAGCTATTGGTGCAGTATTAAGTCATTATGTTACTGTTATCGAAGCAATGGAAGAAGTTCATCGTACCACTCGTGATGATTATGGGTTGAAAGCAGCTGGAGTTCTTGCTGCTTTGGAAAAGTTTGAGATCTTTTTTAACCTAAAATTAGGTTATCTCCTCTTTAGTACTGCCGAAGAAACATTAAAAGTCCTTCAAGCCAGAATATTTTTGTAATATCAGCTAACAAATACAGAATCAGGTACTCAACTCAGTTTAGCATCTGAGAATTGTGTAGTTGACTGTCCAATTGCGTGTTTGTCGTTGTATCATTCGTCTTCTGTCTAATCTCGCAACGCCAGTAAAAGCTGTGGTTATGACTCAATTGCTGACAAGACACTTTTCAATTAGAATTTGTGCAGTCTGTGTATTTCTAATTGCTACACATCATTACTTCGAGTAAAGCAAGAAGGAAAAATGGCACAGCATGAGTTGCTGGAACTATTACATATGCAACACCATGTGAGAACTCTGGCAGGTAAGAATCCACTGGAATTGATTAGCAGAGAGAGTCAACCTCACTTCCCACTTTAGAAAAGCACCATGAGGTCTTGTGACATGGGTCTGTCTAATTCAGAGCCGTCACACCACTGTTCTTTACTCCCCAGGCACTAATAGCTACCCTCACCCAGGTAACTTCAATGACAGAGGTAAGCATTAATAAAGGAAAAAAACCAAGTGACACACATAACACAGAGCTATTCTATCAATTCTAGACAGACTAATTGTTCAGTCCATTCCCAAATCACTCTTGTCATGCACAGCAAATGGTATCCATTTAAGGGAATCAGATATAAGGATTCTCAACTGTGTATAAGCCATTACTAGATCCTGTATATTCTTCAGAAAGCTTTACAGTAACACACTTCAACAGTGTATGGGCCAGATACCTGCAGAAAGAGTTACTCCTACATCTCCATTCTGTTCACTGCAGAATAGATCTTGAACACCCATTGATCACTAATTCAGCACAGTGTTGGCTTAAATATCAGCCGACCTCTAGTGCCCTTAATTCTCCAAGGGATGAAGCTATTACTCCTGCCTACTTCCCGGTTGGAAAAACCTCTTCTTTCTCTGCCAACACAACCTCCAGATCATACTTCAACTTCCACCTCATAACAATGGAATTTAATACAAATTTCAACTGATTGTTTCTGGACCGTTGGCACCAAGAGTATATCTCCAGTCTTAACAAGTTTTAAAATGGACCAAAAAATGTCCAGATCTGCAGTCAGGTGATGTTGTAATCTGTAGAGAGCTTGAGGATTTGCTACCAACAGGAAATGGCCACTAATTAACTAATTTAAGTACAATTCATCACAGATACGACAAGAAAGTGAGGGTAGTCACTATACAAACTGGTAACAAAATGTTCAAAGACTGGTCAACAAAATTGTACCATTAGTCAAAGAGAACTGCCAGGAATCCACATTGATGACCACGCCAATGAATCTCTAACTCCTGTCATCCCTGGATGATCAGCATTCCCCCAGGAGTATGGGGTACAATTTTGTTGACCAGTCACTCAATCCTGCTTGTATGGAATAGTAAGAATCAAACTTTTCTCTTGCTCAGTATTTGTGTGATCTTTAGAAAGTAACTCGTTAGAGCCTGCCCTAATGGTTGCGTTGTCATAAGCATTACTTAACGTCGGATTAAGTTATAATTAACAATATTGGCTGAGAGAAAAATTTGTTATTATTATAATTATTTCAGCCGAGAATGACTGAATTATATTATATATTGTTTACCTAGCCAATACCAAATGCTTAAAATAAAATTTAGATATCTACTTCAATGTATGCACATCAAAATTCTTACAAAGTCAAAGGTTACACAAGTCTCAGGAATGATTCCTGCTTGGCAACTATTCCTTGTAACAGTCTCAATAAATGCACAACTGAGTGTTGTTCAGTAAGGAAAGCATCTAGCTACACATGAGCAAAGCTAAATAATAGAGAAAGCATCTTTTGGAGCGCATCATAATCACAAATTTAATGCGAGTGGGAATTGAATGACTATTCCGTGACGACACGAAACAAAATAGTGATGACAAAATACAATGGCAATAATGTATTGGAGTCTAGGGAGAAATCTGGTCTGCATTTTTCTTGGAAACATTTTGGATTTGACTTCATTAGCCTGCTTTTAGTGACTAGTAATTGGTAAGATATAGACAGATACAATGTACACCAGTTTTTTTCAATCATGATAAATAATGTACATTATTCCCCTCATATACATGAAAATTCAGAACAATGAACTCAAGACTTATAAAATAACATAACTAATACAGTGTGAGATTGGTGAACTTTCTCTGTTCTTTGAACAAAGCATGCCCTGATTAGTATTTTAAAAGTATAAGTGCTTAATTAGTCATTAGGAAAATAATGGGGTGTTTTTGATATTCCTTCTTTACATACTGACACTGAAGATTACATACATTTTATTCATACAAAATTTTACAAACTTACAAACAAAGAATTCCACACACACAGACACACCAGGGTAGTCATAGCAAAATTAAAATATTACAAAAAACATGATGGAGTGAAAAAACTAACAATGTATATTATTTTTCTCCTCTACATGATATTCATGCCATAATATTAAAGAAACCTATAACACCAGATCATTGAAATAAACTGTGGTAACGTAGGGAGGTCAATGTAAAATCACAATGACTATACGTCTGATTACAGCATAATTCATATGAACTAGTAGAATGGTAAAATAATACTTAACTACACTGGTCAATAATAATAATAATAAAATAATAATAGTAATAGTAATACTGGTAATAATAATGATAATAATAATAATAATAATAATAATAATAATAATAATAATAATAATAATAATAACAATAACAATAAACTAGCAATGACCCGCCACACAGTGGCGCTTGACATATTGCAAAGTAAGAATGCAGTAGCATAAATTACTTTTATTCATTGTTATCATTCTCTACAGTTGGTTAAGGTTACATCAGTTTATTTATCCCTGAACTATCTCATTTCTGTATCTACCACCTTTCTTTTTTTCATCTCTTCCTTCTTGAGTCAAGGAGTCCTTTCTCCTCCTTTGTCTACCTCTCTTGCTTCTGAATCTGTCCTTCTATCATGATTGTGGACTTAGGCTTTGTGACACTTTTAACTTCAGCTTTTCTACTATCACCTTTCTTTTTAAAACTTACTCCGCCTTTACTCAAAGATTCGATTCCACCCGCTTTTTAGTACAATATTAATTGTTCCCTTTTTGCCTTCTCTTCTGTACTTTCTCCTTCTTTTTACTACACCGCCTTTCCTCGTCTATTCCACTGGCTAATTAACCGCTTTTTACCTTCTCTTTCGAACTTTGGCCTTCCTTTCTGAAGCCTACGCCGCCTATCCCCGCCAAGAGAGGGAAAGTGATAAAACCTTTACCAACGGTAGAGAATGATAACCATGAATAAAAACGTATGCTACTGCATTCTTACTTTGCAATACATCATGTGCCACTGTGTGGCGGGGTAACTTGATAGAAATTAATAATATCAAATTTTCTCTTTCTAACAGCCAATATTATATAATTAAAACTTAACCCGATGCTTTAATTTCTTCCTGAAGTCATCTTTTCTATGTATAAAGTATAAGTGGCCTAATTTTTAAGCAAACCACTATATTATGTTAATAGTTAAAATAAATACAGTTAGTAGACAAAAAGTAGCAAGTCTAACTTTATTTAATATGTAAAAATAGTTATCTTACCAGAGCTGATATTGTTAGCATCAACAATTTCCTACAACAAAATTACCATGAGATAGATTAAAAATCATAAATAACATAAATGCTTTGCTTACCTTGCCATACCAAACTTGATGTTCAGGTTTCATGTCTACTTTTTTTGTATTATCTAATAAACAATTCATTATACTTGGGTTTTGATCGTTCTTGCTCACAATACAGAGATGGTTTGATTTGTCATGTTCATAACATTCAAAAGCAAAACAATAGTCTTTGAAATAATATTTATACTGATGCTTTGAAAAATCAGTATAGAGAGAGTGCAACATGGATCCTGAAACATTCCTTATTGTAGTAGCTATCAGTTCCTTGATTCTTGCACATAACGTATGCAGCTTTAGCTTAGGATTACTTGTTCGGTTGACTAGAATCTTTATATACTCCGACTTGTGGATCAAAATTAGAATGTCACGATCTTCACCGTAAAAAATTTCAATGTAATTTCTTTGCATTCGAATGCAGTTTAACTCGATATGCACTCCTGTCTAAAGAACAAAACCACGTCACAACACAATAATTCTATTAATAGAATGTAAAATAGAGACTCACTCAAAGATATAGTGATATGAGTGCTTCATAGGAAAATTAAAACCTTTTTTTTAAATAAAAATAATAATTAAAAAAATCTAATACTTACAATTTTTGAGCTCTGTTGAATAAGATTAGCAACTAAAGCAGAAAATACTCCCATAGGTACAAATCCACTGTCATACCTAATGTATAAGGGTGACACTTTGTGCATCATTTTATTTTCTTCTTCGTATTTCATGATATCTAAATCAGCTGCATTTGGCAAAATACAAGGAATAAAATATATAGTTTCTTCTTTATTCTTTGACGGAATGGGTGCAATTATGTTTAGATGTTCCAATATTTTAACTAGTTTGTTCAGTGGTAGTGGAGTCTCCACTTCATCAGAAAACGTTTCGAGTGAGAATTGTCCAGTTTGTTTTAATCGAAAAGCAGCACTTTCATGTACTATTCCCGGTTTAAATGCAGCCTCAATTACTATAGTTAAACTCCGATAGATTGCTTGTGTGTCAGTTATTACGACATTTTTAAGTCCCTCTATGTTAGAAAAATGCATACATATACCCAAATTATAATGAAGAAAGTGTAGAGCGGCTTGAGTTTGGCTTTCGTTCATGCATAACTGTCTTCCAATGTAGAAACAAGTTTTCAAATCCAGCATAACTTCAGACCTTCCACGTAACACAATGCTAAATATTAACCATTGACTAGGAACAACCTTTTTAGCAAACTGATTTATTTTTTTCGACAAGGCTTTTCTTAGACATTGTATTTCATCACTGTTTCCGTTTTGATTGTCCACTGGGTAAACAAGTCGCGTAGGAAGATCTGTTAAAGTACTGTTGTCAGAAAAATCAGGTGGATGCCATTCCTTAATAAGACCTTTTGTGTAGAAAAATTTAGAACGCATTACTTCTTTTAACTTAAACTCAAAATCATCAATGGAATAGTTTTCTACTTCATCTCGGTGTGTTCCAATAATATACACACACTGTTTTCGATTTTTGGTTTGTTCTTCAATGGTCGCACGATCATCAGATCCAGAATATATCATCGAGGATATACTTACTAAAGCTGAAAGCAAAGTTTCCTTTACAGTGAAATGTGACTGTAGCGGTAAAGTCTCTCCATCCATACCTCGATAGCCTATAGTGTAACAATCGTCCAGGTTGGTATTTAACTTGCAAAATAGCAAATACAAAGCAGGCCCTATGGTTAGTGCCGGTAGACAGTTCATTAGTTCAGGTTGCCCTCCAGTGTCTTGAAGATATATCATGCATCTATTGTTCAAGTGCAGTTTAATTTCCCCAGGTTTGAATGTCTTTTTTAGAATGCTTTCAGCACTTACTTGGACAGATTCTCCTGATAATATGCTATTTGAAGGTGGAAGATCATGCGATATATCTTCTAGATGTACTGATGTCGTAGATGGGCTAGGAACTACTTCTTTAGTTGATGAACTTAAACTTTCTTGCTCAAACTCATCTTCAGTTTTGGATTCTTCATTGGGAATATATTTTGGAGTGCTCTTGGCATGACCTCCACTAAGATCCAATTGGGTTTTGTGTGTTGATTTGTTACGAATGAACATCTCCACCTCTTGTTCAATGCCTTCTACAACTTTCCAGTCATCTCCTTCTTCTGCAGCTAAAACCACGCCTCGATGTACATTTTTGCATGTAACAATAGTGGTTTGCTCAGAAATTCCAGTATTGGACTTGTCATAACTTGGATTTGATGAAAGGTTTGTGATTATTTCTGTCAGTCGTAATCGTGTCACTGTCTTTCCTTGAAATGATGGACCAAGAAAAAGTAGTTTTGCCACTGCAACATTCACATTATTTTCGGGAGATTTAATTGACTCGAGATAGTTTTCTACAGCATTCTTATGATCTAAAAACAAAAGAAAAATATACATTTGAGCCAAAATATACAGCAATACAAAAGGTTTTACAGTCACTTTGGCAAATCTAAATTTTTAATGAAGTTGTGACTTGAAGTGCTAAGAACTTAACTACACATCCCTAGATTACCATAAGGAAAAATTATACCCAGTTAGTTTGTTTAAAAAATTCACAATTCTTCAAAATGAACACTTTCTAGTTCTGATCCTTCAATAGCAATTGTAATAGTTTGTTTTAAGTTTTCATATGATAATTTTTTCATAGTCATGACTTTATCATTCGTTTGCAAATTAATGGTTTTTTGTGACTCTACAAAATTACCCCCTCCCATAGCAAAAATCCTGAATAAATCCCAGATATGTGACATTTGCACTTACATATATAAGGTTCCATTTTCTCCTTAGCATAGTGAAATGCGGCCATTGCTCCCGTGAAGTCCCAGTTGTTATAATGACTACCATCAGCATATTTGGTGACTGACTTTATCACAATAAAATCACTAATTTTGCGATCTTTTTGTAACTGAACTAGTTCATTAGCAAAAATATCTCCTCCAATGGCTTGAAAATTAATAGTGATTTTGTCAGCACTATTTTGTAAGTTGGTATCACTTGTATCTATTCCAGAAATGATATTTGAACAGTGATATCTAGCAATATGCTTCTCACTAAGATAATAGTTCTTCACTGAATTAATATTGGTGCAAAATATTTCTTCAAGGAAATTTCTTTCGTCATCTAGTTTTGTTACAAGTGAAATACTAGACGATATGAATACCTCACCAAGTTGTATATCCTTCTGAAAAGTATATCCCGTGCCAATGCTTAGAATATATTTAGCTTTAGAGCAGTAAACTAGTGCTGCTTCTAAATCATTTCTTATTTCTTTCACATCAATAGATTTAACTATTACTATGGGTTCTTTAGCAAAAGACCCAACCACTATGTTATCTCTTAATAATGCAACTTCCATTTCTTGAAATTCTTCACCAATAGGTCTTTTCAGATTACAAATAGCCGCCCTATATTCTTTTTCACCCAATACAGAAATAATAAACTCAACTTTATTCATGTAATTAGTAAAATCTGTGAGAGTGTATTGAAGGCTTGGCTTATGTCTTGATACTAATAAATTTTCTTCTTCTAATGAATACTTTGGCTCTTCAAAATCTACAAACATAAAAATAATAGTAATTGTATATTGTATTGGCTATGGTAGATAACAATTAGATCAAATGAAAATATTGTACTATGTTTCAACCATGCACCTCTGGTTCAATGTACTGAAACTATAGCAGATCCTTCACTTCCACTTTACAAAAGACCAATATTTCCTAATCGACACAAGCATTATATAGGTACCCAGCATTTGTCTAGTTACCTAATTTTGTCTCCTTTTGTTCACACCACAGGGTTTGATACAGAGGGGGGGGAACCCTGGGATTTCCCCCCCTTGAGCAGAGTTTCCCCCCCCTATGATTTTCACCTATACTTATTAAAACGTACAAAAAATACTTTTCATCCCAACTTTTCTTGTAGGTAAGCCTAGATTTGTACAATTTCTTCAGGCTAGCCTTTGAATGCTTTAGGTTGGAGCTTAGTTTGGGATTGCCTCAGCCAATGTTCATCTTTGTATTACGTCCCTCTGCTGCACTTCTTCCCTCTGCTGCACTCCTTCCCTCTGCTGCACTCCTTCCCTCTGCTGCACTCCTTCCCTCTGCTGCACTCCTTCCCTCTGCTGCACTCCTTCCCTCTGCTGCACTTCTTCTCTCTGCTGCACTCCTTCCCTCTGCTGCACTTCTTCTCTCTGCTGCACTCCTTCCCTCTGCTGCACTTCTTCCCTCTGCTGCACTTCTTCCCTCTGCTGCACTTCTTCCCTCTGCTGCACTTCTTCCCTCTGCTGCACTGCTTCCCTCTGCTGCACTCCTTCCCTCTGCTGCACTTCTTCCCTCTGCTGCACTTCTTCCCTCTGCTGCACTTCTTCCCTCTGCTGCACTTCTTCCCTCTGCTGCACTCCTTCCCTCTGCTGCACTCCTTCCCTCTGCTGCACTTCTTCCCTCTGCTGCACTTCTTCCTTCTGCTGCACTTCTTCCCTCTGCTGCACTTCTTCACTCTGCTGCACTTCTTCCCTCTGCTGCACTCCTTCCCTCTGCTGCACTCCTTCCCTCTGCTGCACTCCTTCCCTCTGCTGCACTCCTTCCCTCTGCTGCACTCCTTCCCTCTGCTGCACTCCTTCCCTCTGCTGCACTCCTTCCCTCTGCTGCACTCCTTCCCTCTGCTGCACTCCTTCCCTCTGCTGCACTTCTTCCCTCTGCTGCACTCCTTCCCTCTGCTGCACTTCTTCCCTCTGCTGCACTTCTTCCCTCTGCTGCACTCCTTCCCTCTGCTGTACTTCTTCCATCTGCTGTACTTCTTCCCTCTGCTGTACTTCTTTCCTCTGCTGCCCTTCTTCCCTCTGCTGCCCTTCTTCCCTCTGCTGCACTTCTTCCCTCTGCTTACTTCTTCCCTCTGCTGCCCTTCTTCCCTCTGCTGCCCTTCTTCCCTCTGCTGCACTTCTTCTTCCCTCTGCTGCCCTCCTTCCCTCTGCTGCCTTCTTCCCTCTGCGGCCCTTCTTCCCTCTGCTGCACTTCTTTCCTCACCTCTTCTCTCTTCCTCCCTCACCTCCTCACTCTCTCTCTGCTGCACTGCTCGAATCTGTTCCTTGTGTTCCACCGATTCATAGCTATCACATTTGCTTTTTTTTGGTTCGGATTCACTTCCTTTGGAGCCACAAGGTCTCTTTTTCCTAAAATACTTTCTGATATCCATTAGCTACTACTCAGCAACTTCTACAGTCTGCCAAAGCAACAAATATACCCTTACCAACCAGGCAGCTGCTTCACAATGACCAGTGCTAAAAGCAACTTTCAAACTGGAACTGGTGATCCATAAATGATACACCTACTCCATTCAAACTAGAAGGATAACCTATTAGGAGTCTGGCTTAATTAATGTCAGAGCTATTCAGCTTTCAAAATGAACAAAGCTGTTTATTAGAGGTAATCAATTGATCAATACATAAATATAATAAAATAAGTTTAATTTCCTTACCTTACTAGTATTGCAAGGACAAAAAAAAATTCAACTATAAGGTCGCTATTTGACTTTCCCCCCCCTAGCAAAAAATCCTGTATCAAACCCTGCACCACCTGTAGGTTACTCAATATTATTCAACCAACATTCTTGGTACTACTAAATGTTGGGTCTGTCTCTTAGCTAGTAGACAATCTATATTCAGAGAACAAAGACACCGAGAGAACGAGGAGAGATATATTACCTCAGTCTCAATTCTCTTATATAGACATCTTTTCATGGAGTCAGGTTGTCAAGTTGCTGGACTGCTACAAAATGCCTGTCCTCTCCACATCAAGAAAGAGCATGAGGAAAATAGAGGAAAACAAAATCATTGCATGAAGCTAGCAAACCGCAAGGGACTTAATCCACAGCTCAAAGTAGCTCCAATCTGCAAGCAGAGCTAGCATGTCTATAGATTCCCCTAATGTTACAGGTTACCGAGTTAAGTATACTTAGAATGATTTCAATACCAATGGAACCAATCCACAAGCCTCAGTACACCCTCTTAACCTATTCACCGGCACAAGGTGCTCAACGATGACATAATGCAGAAACAAATTTCCCTAAACAAAAATGCTAAAGCTTAGCTGCAGCATCCAGAGCAAGGCTAATGTGCTTTTCTATTACATACATTTTAAATTACATGCTACTACATAACTAAGGTAGTCGGGCTAAAAATAAAGATATCATTAGTTAAAAAAATGGCAAGAAATTTTTCTGCAACAGAGGTGGTAGATTTTGTCTGCAATGCCTTTTCCAACGGCGAAAATGAGAGGTAAGGGGTACAGAACATACATAGCTACCGTAAAGGTACTACTGTCGGACTTGCTTGCTTTCTTAAGCTGTCATTTCACTGCCAATTGAGGAAACAACAAGTTTTTAACTTGAGAGCTACTATAGAGCCCAGTATGTAGTGAAGATACTAGCAGCTATGTCAAAGAGAAAATGGAAGTTGATATTTCAGGTAAGACAAACAGCTATTTAAGCTGTATATTTGAGGGGAAAAAGTAAGAAATAGTTTTCCCAGTAATGTGGCGGTAAGCTTTTTTTATGCCTAATAGCATTCCCAGGAATATGGGCGCTAATTTGGTCACATCTATAAACTTTCTTTTACAAACTCCCAGCAATAAGTGATGGTTTGAGTGAACTGCCTTTGCTCTCCGAATTACATTGGACTTCTTCATAACATTCAAAGAATTATGTCATTACTTCTGTAAGGTCAGAATATTCATATGATGATGATACTGATTATGTTGAAAGCAAGAAAGGTAGAAAAAAATATAGAATGAATGAGGAATGAGGTGTATGAGCAAGAGAATTGTTAGAGGGAGGAATGGGTGTGTGTGCAGAAGGACAGAAATTGTTAGTGAAATACTTCTATTCTTGTTAGTCTTTTGCAGAGCTAGCAGTAAAAACTCCCGTGGTGTCATCAGTGAGCAACTGCATTGCTGGCTGAGATGACTGTCAATAATAACAGTAAAAATATCCAATCATGCACAAAGCAATTGATAGTATTACACTGGAACGTGTACAGGTCACTTCGTTATGTTTTGGTCACAATAACGACTTTGTGGGTGGTTGCTAGGCAAATAAATTTGATAACTAATGCTGAACAATACATGTACTTTCATGTAATATATGGTTGCTAGGTACTTTTTGAACTCCTGATTATCTATTAACTTAAAACATTTATCTAGAAAAAAGAAAATCACTGAACCTTCATCTGCAGGTGAGAGGATTAATAATCATCCAGAACTTATGGACATCCTACAGGGGCTCTCTAGAGACCTCACTACACTACGGAAAAGGTTTCACATGGACAACAAAGACGAGGGAAGATGAGATGCGATATCCTTGGCACTCACTGTTTTATGTTCAAGTAATAAGTTATGCTGTCAGCATCATTAGCCATTATTGTTTTATGTTTTGTAGTCAACAAGTGCCACTAAGTGGTCTAAGTGTTCTGAGTCATATATATATATAGTCCTGCTACTTTGTAAAAGGTCAGCCTGTGTGTAAGTCAAGATTTGATTGAATTGTATTAAAGATTAAAGAATTGACATTGTCTAAACTCTGCTCACTGCTGTGTCCTGTCCATAAGGATACCCAGTGCACCTTTACTTGGATACCACAAATTTGGCGACGAGGCGTGTTAAATGCACCCTCATTGGCTATGCAGTTCTTCATCGAATGGAGCTGCTGGTGTACATCAAGTGGTTTCCAAGAAGTCCTCCAGAAGTTTTGATGGCAAACGAATGCAATCATGTTACAGATGTGGCAAGACTGAACACCATGCTGGAGTATGCAGGCATAAAGATGATATCTGCAGTTTTTGTGGGAAGAAAGAACACCTGCAGATTGTGTGTTTATCAAAGAAGAAAGAGGAAAAAACCCAAAAATGCTTTAGCAGGCACTATAGTGTATCTTTCCAAGAAAAAGTGCATCAAGCAAGAGAGGAGCAACCCTTAGATAAGGGTGAATCTGATTCTACAGACAGTTCTCTATATGGTCTCATCGGTAGTACAAACGTGAAGCCATTTGAAGTCACAGTGATAGTTGACAGTATACCACTACAAATGGAAATAGACACTGGAGCTACTTCATCTCTCAAACACTTCAGTGCCAATCCCTCGTTGCAGAGAGCACATTCAAGGAGTTATGGCCAGGAAGGACTGTTTAAGTACACTCGTTTACCATTTAGAATTTCTGCAGCACCTGGTATCTTTCAGCAAGTCATGGAAAGTGTGTAACAGGAATTCCTAGGGTAGTGGTTTATATAGATGACATTCTAATCACTGGAACCACTGACAAGGAGCATCTACAATGAAGTACTAACTCGTCTCAAGAGCGTTGGATTGCGAGTAAAGAAAAAGAAGTGTGAATTCATGGTCAACTCAATCACTTATTTGGGACACAAAATTAACGCAGAAGGACTACATTCTCCGGAAGAGAAGGTATCAGCAATTACTGAGGCTCCTGCACCAAATAGTGTAGTAGAGTTGAAGGCATACCTTGGTCTGCTCACATACTACAGCAGATTCCTGCCCTGTATATCAACTGTGCTGGCCCCATTGTACAAGCTCTTGAAGAAAAATGCATCGTGGGCATGGACTGAGACAGAAGATGAAGCATTTCAGAAGTCCAAAGACTTGCTTACATTATCATCACTGCTAGTCCACTTTGACCCAATCTTTTTTTTAACATTTACTACTATTGTTCGTGATTCCACAAAGCTGGTTTACCCACCTGCACAGAGCCTCATAAGGCAAGATACCAAATAAAATAACTATTTCAAGGTTACTTGTGATTCGAGTAATACCTACTCTCTACAGTTAGTCAACTAAAAATGTTTTGATCCCTTTAACTGGTTGGAAAACAACAACGAAAGTTGCAGGTTTGAAGCCAGACTAGTCCTAAATAAGCAAGTATACACTGTTACGAACCTTTTAATGGACATTATGAGAATAGCATGTTCAATTTGTGTGTGTGGTGTTTGTGTTACGATCCCTTTGCCAGAGAACTAACTGATACTGATCTAATAATAGCAGTTCAATCTTGTATGCAATGTACCAGTAAATGTAATAAGCATTATAATTATGATTATTGTTATAGTTTAAGAATACGCCTATAAAGTTTACTATGACAAAGCCAAAAATTTGGATTCAGAAGAAGCATGCTTTAATCAGTGTAAGAGAAATCTATTTTATGTTATAATATGATTATGTAGCTGAGCAACCTTGAGCTTTGATTATTCTAGCATAATTTGTGTGGTAGGATGCTCCACCTCACGGCAAGATGACAGTGTATCAACTCCCACCAACACAGTCATCCAAAGTGAACCAGAGGTCTCTTCTGTGTCTGGTCCTATCAGCAATGCCTCCAGTCTACTTCCCACCAGCATAAACAATTTTACAGTGACATCTATGTCACAATTCCTTCCAAAGCTTCCATCAGGCTGGTACAATAATACAGTGGGTGGACAAACGCATCTGTGTAGGATTGCATCAGTGTCCAGCACAAACAACCAGCCAGTACACATTTCACACTGCATTGTAATCAGACAGGATTTTTCATGGGAGCTTTATGTTCATGGTCACCGTATACACCATGAACAGTCCACCATCCAACGCCTGTCAGCCATCCCAAATATTACTGACAATAGTGCTATTTTGAGGTTAATTTCCATCTTGGATTTGGCTTACATCTGCCATGGTTACCCTAAGCTTGAGTACATTGAAATGTTCAATTCTCGTCATGGAGTTTTTACAAACACTAATGGCACAGTAAGGGCTCAAATCTACTCTACCAACCCAGTTGTCATGAGAGGGAAAGGTATATCAATCTACTATAAGGACTGTAGATTGCCATTCTGGCAGATTTACCACTTTGCAACAAATGCAAGGAGTTTAGTCCTGTGTTGTGCACAAGCTACTCACATTGGCTTGGGAGATTGGGCAAGGTAAACATTAGCAAATATACAAACAACAGATACCTGACTTCTATACAGAAGGACATTAAACTAAAAAAACTACTACAAGAGCAAGTTTCCACTGCAATAAAGGAAAGAATAAGCTCCTCCAAAGGATTAAGCTGATAACTTCAAGCAGTGGAGTTGAAGTGGAGTCGACCTTTCATCAAGAGCTGATTTCCATCATGAAAGACAACCTGGACAGGGTGCAACCTGAATTTCAAGAAGGAATATTTTGCCTCCTTTTTTGGGACCAGCAGTTCCTAGCAGCAACAAAAAACCCAAACAAATGTGATGGCATCCAATAATGATCAGGTATTCAGAAGCAGAGGGAAGGAGGGGAGGGGGGCATAGTTTTATAGTTATCTGATTTGGCTTTAAGTTTTGTATTATTATTGTCTCAAAAGTTACAACACAGGTTGTCTACATTTATACTTTAACTTATTTTATTTGTTGTAACTAAAATTACTTTCTTGTAAAACTAATATTAAACTAGAGCACTGAAGTGCAAACCCTCAGCGCTAGTTAGCTAGTATGATAAAGAAAATAATAACAAAGAAAAAGTGTAGAAACAAAAAGAAAGAAAGAGAAGTGGCATGAAGAGAGGCAGGAAAGAGAAAAAGACAATGAAGAGGGACAAAAGAAAGAGGAAATGAAAGGAAATGGTAGGAAAGCAATAATAACAGTAGGAAGAGGAAAATAAGGCAACAAGAAAAGGAAAAAAAAAAAAAAACAGGATGAAAAAAAAAATCGTCTACTCGGGTTCGAACCAGAGACTTCTAGTTTAGCTATTTGCTCACTCAACAACTATAACACAGAACAACTCACGCTAAATCCACGTAATTGTTAGCTATTTAAAAGTGATTTGCAACCTGCAAGCTGGCTCACGTGACAAGCAAGTTTTTAAGGGGCGGTTCCCATTACCGTAACGTACGATTGTAGGACTGAAATTCTACTCGCTTTTTCTTGAAAACTAAGTCAAAACTAACAGTTCTGGCACATTAAAGTGACTTACTCTGTGAAGTGCTATAGTTTGATGTCGCTTTCAAAGCCTGGGTAGCCGTACTCTTCGAGATCTCTTGTTGACTGAATGAATGAATGAATGAACTAGAGCACTGAAGTGCAAACCCTCAGCGCTAGTTAGCTAAGTATGAGTGATTGCAACCTGCAACGCTGGCCTTCACTTGACAACAAATTTTTTAAGGCGGTTCCCATTAACCTAACTAACGATTGGTAGAACTGAAATTCTACTCCGCTTTTTTTTTTTTTTTTTCGTTAAACTAGTCAAAACGAACATTCTGGCACAGTAAAGGGACGTCTTCTGTGAAGTGCTATAGTTTGATGTCGCTTTCAAAGCCTGGGTAGCCGTACTCTTCGAGATCCCTTGTTGACTGAATGACTGAACTAGAGCACTGAAGTGCAAACCCTCAGCGCTAGTTAGCTAGTATGAAGTGATTTGCAACCTGCAAGCTGGCTCACGTGACAAGCAAATTTTTTAAGGGGCGGTTCCCATTACCGTATCGTACGATTGTAGGACTGAAATTCTACTCGCTTTTTCTTGAAAGCTAAGTCAAAACTAACAATTCTGGCACATTAAAGGGACTTATTCTGTGAAGTGCTATAGTTTGATGTCGCTTTCAAAGCCTGGGTAGCCGTACTCTTCGAGATCCCCTGTTGACTGAATGACTGAATGAGTGAATGAACTAGAGCACTGAAGTGCAAACCCTCAGCGCTAGTTAGCTAGTATGATAAAGTGATTTGCAACCTGCAAGCTGGCTCATGTGACAAGCAAGTTTTTTAAGGGGCGGTTCCCATTACCGCAACATACGATTGTAGGACTGAAATTCTACTCGCTTTTTCTTGAAAACTAAGTCAAAACTAAAAATTCTGGCACATTAAAGGGACTTATTCTGTGAAGTGCTATAGTTTTATGTCGCTTTCAAAGCCTGGGTAGCCGTACTCTTCGAGATCCCCTGTTGACTGAATGACTGAACTAGAGCACTGAAGTGCAAACCCTCAGCGCTAGTTAGCTAGTATGATAAAGAAAATAATAGCAAAGGAAAAGTGTAGAAACAAAAAAAGAAAGAGAAGTGGCATGAAGAGAGGCAGGAAAGAGAAAAAGACAATGAAGAGGGACAAAAGAAAGAGGAATGAATGAAAAAAGGTAGGAAGAAAAGAAAAAGGAAGAAGAAAGAATGAAAAACAGTACACGAAAGAAAAGAAAGGAAAAGGTAGGAAAGAAATAAAAACAGTAGGAAGAGGAAAATAAGGCAAGAAGAAAAAAAAAAAACAGGATGAAAAAAAAAAAAAAAAAAAAGCCTCTACTAGGGTTCGAACCAGAGACTTCTAGGTTAGCTATTTGCTCACTCAACAACTATGCCCCTCATGCTCAATCAAAGTAATTGTTAGCTATTTAAAAGTGATTTGCAACCTGCAAGCCGGCTCACGTGACAAGCAAGTTTTTAAGGGGCGGTTCCCATTACCGTAACGTACGATTGTAGGACTGAAATTCTACTCGCTTTTTCTTGAAAACTAAGTCAAAACTAAAAATTCTGGCACATTAAAGGGACTTACTCTGTGAAGTGCTATAGTTTGATGTCGCTTTCAAAGCCTGGTTGACTGAATGACTGAATGACTGACAGGTTGACTACTGTATACCCTCAGCAGATTCACGAAGCTGGTGGCGGCTGAGAGATAGGGCCAGGAACATGAACAGGGCCCGAACACTTAGGCGGCAGGCGGGCAAGGTGTCAATTAATTACCGTAACGTACGATTGTAGGACTGAAATTCTACTCGCTTTTTCTTGAAAACTAAGTCAAAACTAAATGATGTCGCTTTCAAAGCCTGGGTAGCCCTACTCTTCGAGATCCGCTGTTGACTGAATGACTGAATGACTGACAGGTTGACTACTGTATACCCTCAGGCGCATGCGCACTGAGGGTTAATGACCGGTTGAATGAAGGTTAAAGTCCCACGTTAACCGGCGTTAACGTCTGCACTGGGAGGGGCAGGGCAAGGTCATGAGAGTGACATGGAAATAGGTGGAGCACGGCTTAGGCGGGAAAAGCAGACCTCGTGCTAGCAACAGTCAGTTAGTCAAAGCAGACAGCAGAGACAACATGGATGATGAGAACCCTCAGGCAGGACCAGCCCCAGTTGTGGCTGCCGTCAACCTAGACGACCGCACACTGGAGGCAATCGTAAACGCAGTCGCGGATAAGATCAAAGAAGCTGACAGAGATCGAAATAGAGGTGAGGTTGGTAGGACGGGTACATAAGGGGATCTCCTCAGCTAGTCCTCTCCAGCCAAGCGGCTGTGAAACGTACGGGATGCGAGGAGGAGAGCCCTACAGGCGGGGCGGAGGTTAGCTGGGGTAGGTGGGTAGGAGTAGGGGGAAGAAGGTGGTAGGAACTCGGGCACTAATTAGGATAATCAGGGAAGGGCAGCACAGCAGCCGGTTTTAGAGCAGAGCACGGCTCGCAAAAAAAAAAAAAAAAAAAAAAAAAAAGAGAGAGAGAGTATAATGAATGACAGAGCATCACCATGGTTAGCACAAGTAGGCAGGGGAGCAGAGGCAGCAGAGCAGATGAATATTAGACAGGCCTGAAACAGGGCCGAACATTGCGGGCAGGACAGGCTGGTGGCGATAAGCAGGCCACAGGGGGGGCTGGCTATCAGCAGCCCATGCCGAATGTGGCAGTGAGGCGTTGGTTCTTGGGGCAGGTCAACGGCAGTCATCAGGCCGATATTATATAGGTATGGACACCCATACATATGTGACTGATCACAATGCAGGATTGGCTGGGGCCGGGCTATGGACTGACAGCAGGGTCCTAGCTGCTGGATAGCGGCATAGGCTGGTGGCACATGGCAGGCTACGGGGGGGTAGGGTAGGTTGCCAGCACGCCGAGACATTCGCAGAGATCTAGCATTATAAGAAGGGTGAGCCGAGGACGGCAGGCAAGACACCGGACCGATAGCTGGGTCCTGGTAGCAGAACGCACAAGGCTGGTGGCGGCAGGCTGGCCACAGGCAAGAAGTGGGTTGGGTTATGCAGGGTATGGGACCGCCTACAGGGTCCTCGGCAGCAACACCCACAAAGCTGGTGGCGGCAGGCAGGCCACAGGCAGAAGTGGGCAGGCTGGATCAAAATATGGGACCACCGGCAGGGTCCTGGCAGCAGATTCACCAAGCTGGTGGCGGCTGAGAGATAGGGCCAGGAACATGAACAGGGCCCGAACACTTAGGCGGCAGGCGGGCAAGGTGTCAATTAATTGTAGGGGGAGGCGGCTACTTAAGGACAAGGGCGGGATGGGTGAGAAAGCTTGTGGCTGGCGCCATGCAAGGTCAGCTTTGGCGCGAACGTCGCAAGGACCAACACGGTCATTACACTAACGTTATTTTATGGCAGGTGGTCCGGGACAGCTCCCGGAGTGCAGTGAACTGGCTGGCTGCGGGGTGCTGGCAGAGGCTGAGGCACGGGAGTCGGGCTCGACTGGCAGCGACCCCTACAGCGGAACTCCACTCAGTGCCAGGCCAGCAAGGCCCGAGTTGGGCGACAGTTCAACATGCCCGACCGTGACCCTGGGGCTAGGATTGCCGCCGATCTCCAGGCGGCTGGTTGACAAGATACAAGCTTTGGAATACGTAGACCTGGCAGAACTCCCACCAGCTCGTGGGAGGTCACGGCCAAGCCACCAGCTGTCGGACGACAGGATAGTGGTGGTACAGGCGGCCGACCTGCTTCAAACCCGGAAGATAATTCCGGACTTGGTAACATGGGTGCAGTGCTTTACGCTATACATCACAGCACTGACAGGAAAACACCCCCACAGGCTGACTGACCTGTTGGGCTACATGTCTCTCACGGCACGAAACAGTAAGAAGTACAAATGGCCATCATGGATGGTGTACGATCAGAATTTCAGACAGGAGGCAGCTGGAAATGCCTCGCTGACATGGGCGAAAGAAGGCCCGAGCCTATACGCCCAATGTTTTACCGGGCAGGAAAAGGCAACAGAAAACTGGTGCTCGAGGTGCCACAGCGTGGACCACCAATCATATGAATGCCCCCAGGCAGCCAGAAAAAGACCGTGGAATGCAGGCCCAGGGGCGCAACAAGCCCAGCAAGCGAGGGGCTCACCACGGCAGAGTGCTGAGATTTGCCAAAAGTTTAACAAATATAATGGGGATTGTAAATTCGGAAATGCGTGCCGGTTCTGGCATGCATGCAGCAAGTGCAAGGGCCCCCACCCAGTGACCAGATGCAAATCGGGAGCCATCAACCAGCAGCAAGCCGCCCAGTAGCGGGGTTGGAGGGGGATGGACTCTGTGAACAGGACAACCCGGGAACGGACAGCTCACGAGACATATGTATTAATAAAGCGACTTGTATCATAAATGTGCCGATATGTTAATGTTACTTACAGTGTACAGACAAAGCAGGGTGCGTGGCTGGGCTGCCCTGACCTGTCGGGGAAGGGCGGGTATGCATAGTGGAGGGTAGTTAGGCTCAGCAGGTAGGGCATAGGGGCTCAGAAGAGTAGGGCAATTGAGGAAGCCCAGGCGGTAGTGGAGGTTAGGGGTGTTAGGGACGGGTAGGGTTCCAAAACAAACAATGCAGACCGATAAACATGAGGGCGATGGCTGGGCCCAGCAAGTGTCAACCACCTGGCTCTATATGTGGTATGCAGAGCACGAGCATGGCAGGAAGCACCCTATGGTGACGGGGGAGCAGATCAGAGCACTGGCGGGCTGTACTAGAAGGGAGGTGCCGACCCTCCCAGAGCACTTGACCAAGGTGGTGTCACCCATGAACAGGCAGACATGGGAGAGAGAACTGGCCAGTCATCCCGACGCGGTTCTGGTGGCTGAGCTCCTCAAGGGCATCGAGGAGGGCTTCAGGCTGGGCTACGAGCAAGGCAGAGCCCCCCTGCGAGCAGAGGGCAAAAATATGCCGTCAGCCATGGAGCACGGCAACGTCATTGACAGATACCTATCGGCAGAGGTGGAAGCAGGCAGAGTGGTAGTAGCAGGCTCGCCGCAACAGGCCGAGACGTGGGCAATCCACTGCAGCCCATTCGGGGTTATCCCCAAAAAGAACAGGCCTGGCAAGTTTAGACTGATTTTGAATCTGTCAGCTCCGGACGGAGCCAGTGTCAACGACGGCATTTGCAAAGAAATGGCCTCACTATCTTATGTCACCCTGGACAGGGTAGCAGAGGAGGCAGCTGGGCTGGGGCGAGGCGCATGGCTCGCCAAGATGGACATTCGACAAGCGTACCGCCAGGTGTCCGTTCATCCTGAGGATAGGCACCTGCTGGGCATGAGGTGGCGGGACCTGGTATACGTCGATACGACGTTACCGTTCGGCCTGAGGTCCGCTCCACTGCTGTTCGCG
>WLWD01005127.1_pt1 | contig 27080 bp, 9 predicted proteins | sample 6712731 | NCBI WGS metagenome assembly WLWD01 (sample SAMN12718690, study PRJNA576275) | sponge metagenome | isolation source: marine sponge | host: Mycale hentscheli | place: New Zealand: South Island, Marlborough, Capsize Point | collected 2014-11-01
TTGGAATTGCTGGGATCCATCTGGTGCCTGTCCAAGTGTAACTTTGCTATTCAGTACCAAAGCTTGGTCCTCGTAATTAGAGGCGTTTGCCTGGAACTTTTGCCACGCCTCATTGAAAGCCGCCATAAACATCGACACATCATAGCTGTTGCAAGCATCTCCTAGCTTTTTCTGAATGAACTGGATATCTTTCTGTGCAAATTTCTTCCTTGGTATTTTGTCTCTTTCATCTGAAGGTGAAGTGATAGTGGAGCCGGCTCGAATGGTGCCACCATGTGACTCTGCCTCAATCGTTGAATCTGGAGGCACTCTCATAGTACCTTGAGAATGAGGGGACACTGGAACCATTTGGGGAACCATACCATCCACCACAACATAGCCTCCCATCCTTCTTGTATCCACATTTCTGGAGGGCACTTCAGCTCCGATTCTGCTTGCAACACTGGGTTTGCTAGCAGGCACACCTCCTAAAGGTCCAGGTGGCTTCACACCTGGTCTGGTAGCCACAGAATTCTCTTGCTGCATTGAAGTATAGTATACAGCCTGGCCATTTGGAGTGTATATCACGGAGTTGGTCCTGGGTTGATAGCCAACAGGAACCCTAGTGCCAGGTGAATAGATGGCGTGAGTGGCATGCTGCGGAGACTTAATGCTAGAACATTCTGTAGTAGAGTGACCTGGATAAGGAGGTGGAGGAAATCTGCTTGAATCTTGTGAAACTTGGCTTGTTAAAGAGGTAGTAGATGTCTTGTTGGGAATAGAAGATGGCCTTGACCCAGAAGAGACCTGATTCTGCAGACAAAAATACAAAAAACAAATAATCAAATATAGAATAATTAAATTCTTGCAGCAATTAATAAAACCATTGATACTATTTTGTGGTTGGAACAGATGGTAGCAAGAAGCCAGGTCAGTTCAGGTACAAATATCAACCAATAAAAAGGAGGATGTAGCTTTAATCCCATTATTGCTAGCAAAGAAATGATAAAAAAATCCTACCACATTCTTTCCAGGTGGTGGGGAGACATCTCCATTGGAACGTTCCTTGGATGGTTCCACACTAGTAATAATAACATCAGGGTCAAGAGTAACAGCAGAGCGATTTTTTTTAGTCGATTCAACTTTGAAGACATTCTCATTACTACCATCAAGTTTTTCTTGATTGAGCACTTTAGACTGTCCCGATTTCTGAGTGGAAGAGACACCATCACTGATGGAAGTTAGTACTTTGGTCTGAACCATGGTGGCCTCCTTGCTCTTGCTTGCCTCATCTCTGCAATCCATTGCTTCATCATATCCAATTACAGCAGCCAGTTGTTTATCAAGCTTGGACATCTCATCTGTGCTACTATTACTACAATTGGATGAAATATAATCACTCTTTGTCTTTGGAACTAGAAAGGAACTGGTGATAACAGAAGTAGGAGCCGATAAACTCTGCACACTGACATCATTTGAAACTGAATTTAAACTACCACTAGTTGGGGGTGCACTTGATTGTGATAGAGAGACTGGAGTGAAACTCTGAACATGACCACTGGTGACAGTCTGACTAGCAGAATCAGTTTCAACTTGGCCAGAAGCCTGAGGAGAAGAGGCGGAGTCAGCTATGCTTGCACTGACCGAACTTATGGCAGTTCCTGAACTGTCATCTTTATTTTCCAACTGAGACAGGGGAAAACTCTCAGAGCCAGTACTGATTGGAGTCAACTGTGCACAATTTCCTTCTCCGGCTTCACAAGCCTGGTCATTACCCGAAACAATAGGCTTTGTAGGAGAGACCACACCCTCAGAGCTGGGGTAATACACTGATCTTTCTATGATCACTGGAAGAGTTGTTGGAATTGGTATGGCTGCTGTATCAATGTTTTCCGCAGCAGAAACATCAGGAGTAGCAGTGGCTTTCTCTTCTATGTTGCTGTTGCTTACCATACACACTGTTGTATTCTCTGCCGTTGCATTTTTTGGACTACTTTCATTCAAGACCAATTCTTGCTCAGTTTTGTCAGTAGAGTAACCCTTGTCACTTGTTGATGAATCTGCAGGCACCTCTGCTAATGGACTCTGGCAAGAGCTGATCACTGTGGACTCTGAGACTACTTCCGAGGATTTTGTCACTGAACTAGTATCTTCTTTAACTACCTCAGAGCTGGAAGATGGATGACTGGATTCTGCTTGACCCTGAGATGTCACAACTGGTAGTGAAGATGCCACTAATGATTCCACATTATTATCCTCCTCCACAACCATGTCACAGTTACTGACATGATGGTTCAGTTTACTGGATGGAGAAGTAGTAGTTGCATCAAAAGTGGGAGATATAGAGTCTGACCGAACAGTTGTAGTGCCATTGTATCCCTTCAAATAACGCTTGTCTATTTCTTCTGGTAGACTCAAAGACACACGCAAGCTACGTTTCTCATGTTTGGGTGATCCTGTTTTCAAACCTTTGTCTTCGCTTATAGTAGGAAATGTATCCACGCAGTCTGTAAAAATAGGAGAATCCAGTCTAGTCACAGAAACTGTATGGGACTCCACTGAGGGTCGCTTCTGGCGCTTGTGAAGTGGAGTGTATTTCTTGCGCTTTCTGCTTGAAGAAACAACTTCAGCAGTAACATCTTCACTCTCTGATAAGCTTAAACTCATGTTTTTTATATCAGAAATGTCATTTTGAGATTTCTCACGTAGTACAGTGGTTGCCAAACTTGATAAAGTTGAAGGTGAGGAACTCCGTAATGACTTTCTCTTTTCATTAGTGGTTTTAGTTCCAGCTCGAGGACTCTGCAAAAAAAAAAGAAAGAAACTAAATCGTATTACTTCATTGGAATATGTGTATCAATTAAGCCATAAAAAGTTTACAAGTGCATTTAAAAGCAACTTCACACATAAGGAAAATGCAAAATGTTCTTTAAATATAGGTATGACTGATACCTTTTTGGGTTTGGTCTTATCACCAGTTTTGTGCAAAATCATGTTATCATCTTCTGAATCAATGCCATTGCAACTCTCCTCCCCATTGTCATCTGACCACCAGTTCTGCAGGACGGTAATAGACTCATTCAAGTAAGGGCACTTGATTCCTCTTTGGCAGTAAGAACAAATCCAGGGATTATCCAATTGTAAAGCACTTGCTGGGATGGTTGGGTTATGACACTTCTGATGAAAACCTATATAGGTACCAATTATAATAATAATAAACATAGATTAAACTCATTCTATAAAGATATTCATACCAGACCCCAATTCATGAATAAAGGTTACAGTAACCATGTTCGGGCAAGGCCACATGCAGGAGGGTTGCTAACACTAATTAAAAAATCTTGTTCATCTTAGTCCTGTTAGTCACAGTTCTCTGACTCCTATAAACAGAATTTAAATGAAACTTACCAATGCCACATTTATCACAGAGAACAATTTCATTGGGTGAATCTGAGTCATCTTTCTTGCACTTTATACATATTATATCAGTAGTTGTTTCGTCCACTGCAAACCATACAGTAAATAATGAAGAAATGTAATTACACCTTGCAACCAAGATAAAAAAAATTTAAATAAAATTTTTAATTAGACAACAATGGAAACTGCCAACTACGAAAGCTTTAACAATTCACCAGGGTTAGTAGTCTCAGGCTTTCAGTTGTGTAACTATGATGTCTTACCGCTGTGAATTTGCGAGAAGTCAGCTTCGTCCTGAGACTTATCATCAAACACAACCACACACTTCTCCCTCCGGTGATAGATGTGTTTTATCTTGGCAAAATACACCATGCCATCCGCCCATTTCACCAGCACCAGGTCGCCTTTATTGAATGTAAAGTTTCGTTTTCTTCTAGCAGTAGGCCTTCCTTGGTTTAGCGACATCACTGAAGTACTCATACGGCAGCGACGAGCAAGATTCAATTTTGACTATAGAGTACCGCCGGTAAGAGATAAATTGCAGTGGCTTTCTATCTAACCACCAACAGCATAAAGAACTCGTCTATACTAGCTATACATGAAAACTCAACACTACCGGTGCTTACCGCCTTCAACTTCAAGCGCTACAACTGAACAACTTATCGCCTCTTTCTCAATTAAAACGCTGCTGCTTACGTGGCTTTATATATACGGGAAACGAGATACTTCAATAACCCACAAAATACGAACCCTCGCCTACCATAAATCGCATCTAGAATTGACTTTTTTATTAGCTGTTCCTATTTCAGGGTTAAAATTGAATCACACTAATAAATAACATGTTGCAGAAATGAAACAAAACAAAAAAAAAGACTTTTTTGTTTCAATCCAGTGCTGGTGCTGCCTTAGAGTTTACAGTCTCCAATACCTCTCCTATAATGTTTCTTGCTATCTCCATTGCCAGCTCCTACATACATAAAAATGCATGACCATAATGACATGACAACTGTTTGCAGTCATGTGTTCATTATCACATTATTTAATTTCTGCACAAGTTCTGTAGCATGAATTTACTAAAGACTAGGAGGAACCTATGATAAAGATGTAAATAAAATAGCTAATCTCAAGTTTGGTTTGGTAAGCCTAGTGTTACAGACTGCCACCTATTATAGCACCAGTACAGGCCTTAGAGGGGTGTCTAGCAAGTCCATAGCCCACAAACATCTGCCTACCCAACCAAAAATATGTTATCTGTCTTAGATCAGCTGGGTCAGTCCCTAGAGGAGGGGCTAGAAAAAGACAAGAGGCCAGACTTGTAGTCAAAACTAGAGCCAGACTGGGTGGGATTTATACTAACTAAAATCACCTAAACTAGATTCACATGTGTGCTGGCTATACCTTTTCTCTTCTTCGCTTCTTTCTAGTTCTTGAAGAAGGATTCCATGAACCTCCTTCTGTAAATTCCACAGAAATTTCCATAAAAACACACGTAGCATTTTATACACATGCTTTACATACCTCGCTTAGAAGGCTTGACATTGTCAGAATTATCAATTTCAGATATGTACTCTCCCATTTCATTCACATAACCCAGTCTGAATCTGAACACATACAATATGACTGAATCACGATTACAAAGATGTATATTGCTGTAGATTTTCAGGTGTGGACTATAGACCTGGCAAGCTACAAGACAACTTAGCTGGCTATTGAATTCAAGACTCACAAAAGGCAGGGTCTGTCGTACAAGGAATCAGGGTCATCCCAGTCTCTGCCAGCAATGTGAGCAGCCAAGCTGGCCACCTGAGTGTGAGAGCTGGGGTTGTTGTCAGAGCTGTCTGGATTGGAAGAGGAGGAGTCTGTTGCTGGTTGGGAGATTTCATCTTCTTTGTTGAGTGTGTGCAGTAATTCGCTGAGGAACCTTAAATAAATGGTACTTTCTTTGAAGGATGGGTAGTAGAGCTGTGATATATACATAGGAACATGACAAATGTTGTTAACTTTTTAAGAGTAGTAACTCCCACTCTTCTGTACAGTGAAGTATATGGACCTATAAGAATTACCAAGTTATGAATAGAGTTAGTCTATTTTCTCAGTACCCTTCTCCCCTTACCTCCCCCCACCTTCATTCTTGATCACACACAAACTTACATAATCACACACCTTTTTTTTTTTTTGTAGTTTCTATTGTCAGTTCTTAAAATTACTAATCTCTGTTAAGAAGCTAAACCCAACTGCTAGAAGACAGAAAGTAATAAGTATATGTGTGGAGAAAGTCCCCATTGTCCTTCACCAAACAAACCATACCATGTTATTGACACTTCTCTATTATGTACCATAGTCTTATACACGTGAATCAACATAAATGACACACCTCATTCATCGTGTGAAATGCTACCAGCTGCGGCCTTAAAAATGAATCAGCCCTGGGGCCGTGTTCATCGCATATTCTGTTCTCAACGTCCAGTCTTACAGAGTCCTCCATATTCAAGGACTCTTTGGCCTGAAGAGATAGATACCTGGTGGGATGATAAGAGAGATGGGGTGAATAGATATGTGGAATAGAGAGTGGGAGAAAGAGAGAGACCACATGTGTGTGCATGTGTGAGTGCATGTGTGAGTGCATGTGTGAGTGCATGTGTGTGAGTCCATGTGTGTGAGTGTGTGTATGGTGTGTGTTGTGTGTGTGAAAGTACAGTACCGTACCTGAGAAACACCTCACAATTATCATTGCATTCAATAAGGTTTTGGAGAAATCAAATTCTTAAAGCCATGTGAGAAACCTCACACGACTGGCTTTGTTGGTTTCTTTCAAAGGGACTTTACTGTTTTCCAATTCTTTTTTTTTTTAATATAGCTTCACCACCATACAGCCATACACTTACTTCACTTAACAAAGCTTGCACAGTCCAAACTAACAACCCATACTACCCATACTACTACCACGCCCCCTATATACTACCATGGATGACATATGAGGTAGAGTGTACACTCAAAGAAAACTAACAATAACAACTTATACTGGGACTTTAATGATCAGCAAATGCATAAGAGTATCTTGCTCATATTATCCAATTATTATTACTATTATCATTCTTATCATTATTACTATTATTGTTGTTTTTTTTTGGTTTTAAAAATTTTTTTTTTTATTTCACTTGTGTACAAGGACAGTCCACAAGTAGTCACTGTATTTTTGCCATATCTAAAGCCCTGGTTGTCAGAGTACAGACCAGAAAAGAAAATACACTTGAGCAGTGTAGCCCACAGGAGTATATTTTGTCCATAGATACACATAACAAGAGTATACAATCACACAGGCTTGACCATGAATATATATATACTGCAATCATGAATCAACAAAACCAGACACTCCTACACTTTTATGGTAAGTCATAAACAAGACTTGTGTACTCTTTTGGCAAAAAAAAAGAAAAAGAACTCTGTCAATAAGTGTATTCATTGCTGTATGTGTGGCCAGTCAAATAGGAATGCCAATGTTTAAATATTCATGAGGATCTGTAATTCTAGCTCTTTATATGTCTATAGAGTTGCTGTCTTTGCATTCCTAGCAATTAATAAACTGTGCGCTATACAGGCCTATCCATTCACCCGCATCATCCGCAACCTCTCCCAGTTAAATTCCTCTTAGCTATACTATACCTGTCATATATCATCATGGCATCACGAATGTCTGCTTCCATGTTAGGGACGTGGCTAGGGCTGGAGAACTCGTTGTGGAAGTTGTCAGCTATCAGCCAGAACTGAAGAAGGTGTGGCATTCTCTCTTGTTCAATAAACTATAGACACATTTATACTTTAGATATACAGGGACCAACAAACTTTTACACACAAGAATATTGCCAACAGAGAGAGAGAATATGGATGTATATATACAATTTCACAAGGGTTCCAAAGAACATACTGTTGTTATTGAGTTCCTAATCTTAGTTAGTTCATCAAAAGTAGTTCCCATTGCTTACTTATACTTCCACTGTTTGTGACAGTAGCAAGCTAATAGAAAAAGAACATGTAATCATCAGTCATTGATGGCAGCCACTCATCATAGGTGTGGAATGGATAGGAGAGAGAGAATTGTGGTATTGGCAAAGGTCTGAGTAAACTTGAATGCCAGACATGCACTTAGTGTTTGTGATAAAATAAAAAGAGCCATGGCTTTAGTATGTGGATGAAAGGTCCATATCTGATTTGTTAGACTTTGCCTAATTATCTGTAACTAACTAACCTCAGAAAAGGCTAACTTAGGTTCACCACTTAGTCTAATACTTTAGCTAACAGTTCAGTGGATCCACTCACTCAGAAGTAAGCTCATTGTTCTAGCTGGATTTATAACCATGCACAGCTTGATGACTGATCACTCCACCAGTTCAGAGAGAACAGCCATAAAGACTGTCTGACCAGTTCTGGTCAGTCAGGCTTGGTGACTGTTTACTCTGAACTGGTCAGTCAGGCTCTATGGATACCAGATAGTCATTTAGAACTGGTCAGACAGGCTCAGTATAACTAAATGACTGTTCACCCTGAACTGGTCAGACAGGCTTGTTGATGGTTACTGTGGATAGTCATTTAGAACTGGCCTGGCAGGCTTGAGACTGTTCACTCTGAACTGGTCAGTCAGGCTTGATAACTGTTCACTCAGAACAGGTTAATCAGGTTTGATGGGCAGTCACTCTGAACTGGTCAGTCAGAACAAGCACTGCTGTCATGTGGTCCTCTACTTAAAACTATTACTTATCTTAATGGGTTCATCACTCAAAGTGGTTAAGAGCTAATAGTATGCTTTTCACTGAGAAATGGCCATTTAGGATATATACAGCTCTTACCAAAGGGTCTTTCAATCTCAGAAATGGTCTCTACATTAAAACTGGTTGCATAAGAAGGACCGACAGAGCTTACTGTGAGCTCTTCACTTAAAGTTGGTCAAAAAAAATACGTACAGCTTATATAATTGAATACTTCACTATCAAAACTTGCCTAAAATGGTTTGCTTACTCAAACTGGTCTCGTAAGGACATACAGAGCCTATAAGGGCTGTTACACAGAATTTCCTTTTGTGCCTTCACTAAAAATATCGGTCATGGGTTCTTACACTCACACTGACTCTACAAGGACATGTAGAAAAATGAGTTTTTATTAAAAATCTGGTAAGCACATCTTAAAGAGGACCCTTCACGAAGAGCAAGTCTGTCCATACGAATTTTAGTGGCCACTATATTCAGTAGGTTTGTCAGGACCTCCACTATTATGACTGGGGCTTTTACTCAAGCTTGGTCTATATTTTCACTTAACAAAAAATAAAATGTTCGCACTGTTACAATGCATCAATAAAGAGTCTCTTATGCCATGTATCTTATGTGTCAGAGTCAATAATCCAATTCATAGCAACTTGCTTATATGAGAGAGTGAAGTTGCAAGAGTTTTGCACATAAAAGCACTTTTACACAATCTGCACATGCACACATAATAGAAACCTGACAGAAGCTTAACTATTTTTGAAGGAAAAAAAAACCTGTAATGCATACAACTTTCAAATTGACTACAGAGGCGAGTGAAAAGAAGCATGACCTTATAAAAGTTGCAACCAAGCCACTATTGAGGCACAATAGAAGCCGCTATGTGGCGATACACTACCTGACAATTACACAGATGTCCAACTCCAACTTGCTGACAGCTGGCTAAACATTAGTCACTTGTGAAACACACAGCTTGTTAGAACAATTACATTTACGCTTGCTAACATGACAGTGTGATATACAGGCCAATTTAAGAGGAAGTCATATGACCAAGCTACTAAGGAAAAGCAGAGTTTTATAGAGAAGAACAAAACTGGATTCCATAACAGAGTCTAGTGGGTAAAAGTAGAGGGTAAATAAGGTTTGGGAGCTGTCCTTTGAAATGAAGGTATTGGCTAGTTAGTAAGATGAACTACATCTAGTATCTAAAATAAAGTCAGATAGTATAGTCTGATGAATGTATTACGGCTCCAGTAGTGCTACTTTTACTGTTATAGAACCTACAAATTAGGTATACAGCTAGAATTACTGTTATTCAAGCATCCATTAGTTTAGTCTAGTTATCAAATACCAGACTTGGGTGGGGTGGCTAGACACATTCACAACAACTTTGATACACCGTAGCTAAAGTGGTTCGGTTTTTTTTGTTTTGTTTTTTTTAATTGCTATATTACCCTCTTGTAGTGTCCAAACGAAAATTGTATGCGAGACTCAAACAAAGCTGAAACAAAGCTGAAACAGATTTCATATCTTATCCAGGAATATATACATAATAGTCAAGCTTTGAAGCTAACAGTTGGCAGCCCCACAGTAAGGCTCTAACTAAATTTGCTTGGAACTGATACACAGACAGTAATTAGCGTTCTCCTCCTGATTATTTAAGGTGTTTATTAGAAAACTTTGTAAATTAACTTGATCTATCTAGTTTCAGTTTCAACATCAACAAAGCTATCAGCATGATGGAGGGTTAACTAAGTCAATAAGATCACCCCTATGCCAGAGTTCATAGCTATACAAACTAAACCCTGTAAGAATCTGAGAAATATACTTTGCTTGTTTGCCAAAACTTGAGAACTCATAACTTTCTATTTTTAATGGCATTATGTAAGTAAGTCTCAAGCAATTTTCTGTGTTTATTTTGTAAATTACTACATCACATTTACCTTACCTTTCAAAACTCATTAACTTCAACTAAAACTCTTTAATTGGTCAACTCTATAATCTGTCCTATAGAGGTCTGACCATTAATGCTTCGGTAATCTCTTGTAATATTACATTAGAAAGTACTTAACCAATTTAATAAAGTAGCCAAAACATGATTCATAGTGTAGATACAACTAGAGAAATCAATAAAGATAGTGCGGCTATTCTTCAGCATTGTGTGTGGAACTGATATAACATGTTCCAAATGACTTGATTAAAGTAGCTGATTTTTTTAATTGTATTTCTATTGTTTAAGCATTTGAACATGTCATAAAAGTTGTTTTTTTATAATCCAATCACTTTAGTATATCATTTGTTATATCATAATTACATATATTAAAATTAATTCTGATGATCAATACATTTTCATTATTAAAAGAAAGCAGCATTAATAGGGTTGTGAGTTAATGAAAAGAGATTCGACAAGAAGCACCATCATGCCCAGTCATCTTGACTAACCACACATTATAAATTTGAGCCCCATAGTGACACTTTATGATATGAAGAGAAACCATTACTTATAGGTACTTGAGGCCTTAGTAAAATATGATTCAAATAATTAGCACTATACCCCCAACATAAATGTAGTAGCTATTACAGGGGCATCTATACACTCACCACAAACACTAAATTATCCATTCAGGAAAATTGAAAGTGTTACAAATTCTAACTTTCAAATTACCAAAATTATTCATTTTGAAGCCATCAATTTTTATACTGAAACTATTAAAAAACAATTTTCTGTCATTTCATTGAAAAATGGTTGGGAAAGTTAATTGATCAATGAATTGTTACATAAACAAATGAGTAACTTACCAAACTGTTAGCCCAACAAAGCCAGTTTTTAATATTTGGGAATAATTAAAGTCAGTCAGTGTTTACCGTACAAATTTGGGAAACATCATATTGCTTTAAAAGAATTTAGTTGCAGAAATTAAAATAAGAAAAGAATATAAAGCTTAAATTAGTTATTTAAAAAGCCCTGATGCTTCCATAAAGTGCATCCCAATTGATAGAGATAGACTGACCTCCATAAAGTATGACAAGGCAGTTTCTCCCAGTAAGAAATCTGACAGATTCAAGTTTCCACTTGCAATGTATTCTAACTGATACTTGCATAAAAATGAACTGTGAAGAAATCCAGGAAAATACCTGAAGACAAAAATATGATACAATCACAATAACAAACAAGTTATGGCGAGCGATTACTATGCCATTGAAAACATTTACCATGTGTAATTTAAAACTCAGCTGTTTTTTAGTAGCTGGAGTAGTTTTGTCAGGAACTACTGGTCTTTTTTAAATAGTCAGAAGACTTTCTTTCGGGGGGAAATTGAGGTAAGGAAGTAATTCCATATTTGTTAGCTAAAATACATGGTCAAGGGTTACAAAGCTAGTAGCTACTTTTAAGAGAAAACAGACTGAACGATGCCTTGCTAAACTAGGTGAATAGGAAACTAAATAAATGTAGCATTTTTGTTATTTTTGCATATAAACTTTGTAAAGGCAAAAAATAAACTTTAATTTATCTACTTGTTGTTGGAATTACTGGTGTACAATGGCTCGGTAATATTTTACTATTCCTACCGATATAGTTTTCAATCACCTTTATATCTAGGCAGCAAAAATTTAACAAAACTGAGTCAAACTTCATAATAGGAATTACAAAAAAAAAAAAGGAAAAAAAGAAAGAAAAAGAAGGTGGAGTTACCATGTTGTCCAACAGTTTACTTTCACTTATTAAACCAATAATGTTAACAGTTTCAACTTTGGCTATAGTTGATTGGTATTATTAATTACATATTCTTATCAGCACTGCAGACAAACTTGTACTCTAGAAGTGAGATAACATCTTTCTGTAGTTTAGTTTTCTACATAAGATTCACCAATATGCAGAGTTGCCACACAGTTGACCATAGAATGGGAAAATTCAATAATAGAACTAATCCAATGAGTCATACCTACATAGATTCTTTTGCACATGCTCTCTGCTATGTCTTTTGCATGTTTGCTCAATCACATGATTATATGTAATCTAAAACTACCTTATAAGCACATAAAGCACAAACTTAATTAACTAATACGCAATAGCTACTGCTTCAATTACAGGAAACCTACAATCTATGCTTCCCCTCACTTTCAAGTTTAACACAATCAGAAGCTGTTGACTGCCAACATATACATAGTTTATGAATACATGGGTGAATACAAGATGAAGGAAACTCAATTCACCAAGGAAAACTAGGAGGTGCAGTTAGTCTACACACAAGATATATGATCACTGTCCATTCTTACTTCTTCCTCATGACTTCGTACACATACTTCTGAGAGACATCAAAACATGTACCGGAAATGTTTCCGTCTTCTGGGCAGATGCTCACTGACATAAGGTAAGGGTGAATATAGGACATGAAAATTACAAATGATAATGCAAAAAGGGGATAAAATTCATGAAAGCACAGTGCTTAAACTGATTGAAAAACACAATTACAGCAACATTGCAAATATTGTATCATATGTCAGTATGAATAAGGAAATTGGCAATAGCAGTCATGTTGAAGAATGGCTTCACTTGTGTCATAGCAGGAAATCAGACTTTCCTAAGACGAAACTACTGTAGCATAACATTTGATTACTAGCCATGTATGCAAAAAAAATTAAATTTTTATTTACATGGCTAACTCAATTTATACGTGCATACCATAAGCCTTGTTAGAGTACGTCAATTGTGGTATTTTTCCCTGAGAAACTAATTCTCCTCCGGCTTGATAAGTGTTATTGTTAGCTTCTTTTTTTTCGCCACTATAGTCCTATATAGTGAATGGGTCTTAATACTGAGCAAAAATTATGAGTAGAGCATAGAAAAATATCTGCTTGTGACTGAATGCTATGACTAGTGCTAATCTCTTATCAAGACGCTATAAGACCAGATAACTGAACATAATGAAATTTAACTTTTAAAATTTATAATAGCAATTAAGAGTTGGATCTTCCTTATCTTTTACTTAGCCTTTACTTTTCAGTAGTGTGTATTTCAGTAGTGTTTTAGGCTTCAAGGCCATGTGTTTGTGGCTTACAGGTGTTCATGTGAAAAATCATATTGTTAGAATGTGCCCAAACAAAATTATGAAAAGACTCTTACCCCTTTGGGTACCCCCCCCTCCCACCTGTTTCCTTCACACTGCCCTTGGTCAACCCAGATTGTATAATAATATAGACTAATCAACTTTATAATGCACTTAAATATTGAAATAGGGCATTTTCAAGAGAAAAAAAACCCACTAAGTGATTAAGCTGCTATGAGCTGAAAGTATACTTCAGACTGCAACATACAACTAAAGAAAAGTTAATTCCTTTATTTCTTTTTTCTTACTCCATGTCTAATAAGCTTATGATTGCCCCAGTAACTTCCACTGGTAGTTATGCACTTCCTTATTGTGGCTTTAAACATCATTTGTTGTGGGCAACTTGTTGTCATAAGAACTGAGGAAGTTAAGTTAAAGAAAAGTCATTATCCAAAACAGCCCACACAAAGCAATATTATACCAATTAAACTGCAGATAAGAAATCATACGATTGGTATTACGATACAAAACATACACTAGGAGTTTACTTTTTTAAAAGATAAACATCCTTTAAAAAATAAAAAATAAAATTTTTTTTATTAATTCATTTAAATTCATCAATTATCTGATAAAAATCACAAATTCCCCCTCTCTATTTATATACCTTAGGCAATGTTGCATGAAAAGCTCAGTATAGCCCAAAGACTATGACAGCAAAGTTTCTATAGCCTAGGGAAAGACCATATTTCAACTATACTCACCAGCGAAAAGTATTGGAAATCATAACATCATTAAGTCATACTAGCACACACAGAGTCTTAATGTATGCTACATGCACTGATATTCTTTAATATAATGAAATATTTGCTTGTAAACTAGCGGTTACTAAAGATTAAAAATTTGAATCTATAGATAGAGGAGATTTACACTAAGCACTCCTTCGACTAACATGAAAAAAAAAATATATATATATAATATAAAGATTATAGGGCAGAAAGGAGCCCAATATTAAATTAGCTACTAAAGAGTACATTTGACCAGTGGGAAACAGTTAACCACATGTTCAGTTTTACCTTCCACTTGCTGTCTGATTTCATCCATGATTCCAACTGGTTGTGCAGCGTTCAGTGCCAGGTACTTAGTATAGATACCTATAGCATCTTCCTCCACACCTAAACATAGCAATTAATACATAAAACTAGAGAATGATGCAATAGCTACATGCAAGGCAAGTACTATACTGCACATGACAGCAATGGTATCTGGAAGTTGTGTAGAAATCATAATCTGCGAAGATGACTGCTTTTTATTGCATAATAAAATTATGGCATCAAATACATATAAATAATAAGCTAATAATAGTTAAATGGGAGCTTATGTGAGACCAGACTAACTTTTCTCAAATTGAATCTTGGAAGGAGAAACCAATATGAATATCTCTTATGAACACAACTATTTAGGCCACCATTCTCATTCCTGAACCTGATTTCATGTTGCAAGACGCATACTAGCTGCCGTTGGTGACTCAGGCATTCATCACATGATGTAATTTAATGATTCAGCTGTAATTCTCAGAAAGAATCTTGCCGGCAGTGTAATTGGATAAGAAATAACGTCATCATCTCTTTCATGAGAATTGAATTTGGTATAGCTACCGCGTTGTAGATAAAATTTAACAGGAAAATAAAAACTGAAAACTTGAAATAGCAACCCTCTCTACAGTTGTAAAAAAATCTGCCCAACTTCTGAGCGCATATAAGACAATGACTATAAAGCTTTAAGTAATTAAGCATCTATTTGTGAAATATCTAGCTAGATTCTTGGTCAGATGTAATTTTTATTGCGAATAATGTGAGAGTTTGGGCTGACAATGCACAGTTTATATCATACATATATTTACTAGTTCATTGTGACCATAAGTACAAAGACATTGTGAGCTATTTCACAAACAGATCTCAATATTTAGCTTCATTACAAGCCCTCAGTTTAAAATTTCTAATACATAGTAGATATGGCCTTGCATTAGCTCATATATACAATATATATATATATAATAACACATGTAAATGTAGTATACATACATGTAACATGTATATAGATCAACTGCCCTAGCCTTTAATATTTACAATAGGTCAAGTGGTTATTATAACATACAAGTGGTTATATTATATATATATATATTATATATATATATATATTTTATTTTATTTTTTTTTATAGCTTTCTATTATTCTTATTGATATCCTAGTTACTTCAAATATGTTGAAGCTAACACATACCATTCTGGCAAATTGAAAATAAGGGGAAATCTTATATAGGTTGAAAGGCTGGAATATGTGACCACAAGTATTCTACATCTCTGAGATATGAATCCCAAGACAGTTATTATTTCTGTTCTTGAAATGGTACACTACTTTGAATGAAATCAACTGTCAATTTTAAAATAATACTTTATGTCTTCATCATACAGTATTTATTTCTCTTTGATGAGACAATGATACAATCTGTTTGAACAGAGAATTCTGACAATACCCAGTATCCACACTGAACTAGCTTAGCAGTAGCTATTGAAGCATTAAGATCTCAAAAACAAGAAAAAACAATATCACTGACCCTAGACAAAATGTACTGCATATGAAGATACACAGATCAATGCAAGCTATTCACATAAAAACAATGTTGTTCTACACTCCTTATGGCAGTCAATATATACCTTAGGCTAGTCTAAGAAAACTGTAAGAAGTTATGCAATGGGGCTCAAATTAAGACTGTTTTAATTGTAAATACAGTAATTCTAGGAGCTATCCCATTTAAGTGTAGCTCGTGTGCCCTGAATGGAGTAGTGTCTGCCATTTTTGCTGATATACATCAACTGGTGCAAATATTTACTTCTAACTGCATAGGGATCTTCCAATCTCTCTCACCAAAGATCTCTTGACTAATCCTTCTTTCATGAGGCACTCAATGATTAAAAAAAAGATTGACTTAAAAATTTAAGTTTTATTCTTCCATTTTTTCTGACATTCTGTAATATTTAGCTCTCAGGATAAAAAAAAAACTGAAAAGGATTTTTATTGGTCTGTTGAGTGTGAAATTGTGTCATGTCAATTCCATTCAATAGAGCTGGTCACTCGTTGGCTGTCCTTGCATTAACATAGTCACTTGTATGTAATTAAGCTTCGAGTCTGAACACTGGGTACTATCATCACCAATTTCTTTTAATTCTGATTAAATAAATAAGCTTAAGAACACACCTAAAAGATAATAGCTGCCTTTTCTTAGAGCATTAAACATGACACTGCATATTTTTCTTTGCCCTTTTCTTTGAAGTCTTGTTATGTATAACTCCACAATTTGTTAGTCAAATGTTTAGAACTTGACTAAGCTTTGAATCTTACTTATCAGTACAGTACCAAGAGGTCTCTGCTTTATATTATATATATTTTTAAGCATCAAAGAGCACAAACTAAGTCAACACTAACACTTGTTCAGTTCCTATGCCTCCATCTAACATGATTCTACTCAAACTCCTTTAAGTAAACTTCTATGCATGGCTTATATATAGCTATAGTTCGGAGTTTTTGTTCTGAAAAATAATTCTCATTGATATTACATTGTGAATTGTAAGACTAGATAAACCAGAATCTATAGCATGGCATGTGTCTGGCTGATATACACTAGACTAAAGCATCTTTAAAAATAAAAGCACAAACTGTCTATGTCAGAATGGAATGCCTCACCTGTTTCCCTTGCTCACTTAACAAATCATAAAAAACCTACTGTATTATTGTCTCCAACATAGACAAATAGTCGAAGTATCCAACGTAGTCCACAAGAGGCCAACTAGTTACTTTTAAAAAGGACTCCAGAACTATAGTAATTCATTATTTCTTTCTTTCATTATATACATTTTCTATCTTACACAGGCTTCTTTAAACAATACAGAATTGGCTGTCACCGAGGATCAAACTCAGGACTACTTGCTCAAAGAACAAACACTCTGACCATTGAGCTATGACAACCAACACTTTTAACTCCACATTGTTTAAAAGAAGCCTATGAAAGAGAGAATACTTCTAATAGAAATTGTTATAGTCAGATAGATAATATTGGCATGTCTTAATCTACCAACACCTAATTGTGCCTCCTTAAATGATTGCCTTTCCCCATTGCCTGCAGCCAGGAGACAGTTATAAGTTACAGCCTGGTGGGGTTGCAATCAGGCTACTTGTGCTGATTGAAACTATAAATAGCTATAAAAATAAATAACAAGAACTAAATAAAATCAGACCTTGGTATCATTATTGGCATGTTTATTAGTAAATACAGTAATAATAAGAATTATAATAGCATAAACAAACTCCTCACTTCACAATGACAGTAATTTGCATACACAAGGTCTACTGCTGCATACGAATTCTTTAATACTTAAGAATCAAGTTACTGAGATACTTCTAAAACCATAACACAATTAAAACAATAACTACCAGAACAACTAACTTTGATTGGAAATCTTGTCTGAGGTGTCAAGTCCATCCACAGGATTGCCGTCTAGTGTGACTCGCGACATTGTGTCAGGTGAACCGTGTTCACACTTGACTGTAACAGACGGCGAGCCCTGCCACGATGCTGGCCTGCCGCTTATAACTCGGGGGTATTCTGGAGTTCCAGGGGGAGTGGTCACCATATGTACCTTGCAGTTGCAATACATGTGATTCTCAGTCTCCCTCTTGAGAAGCCTCTTATTGAGTTCAACACTGGGGCTCATCTTGTTATGAACATCCTCACCAGAACTGCCACCAGTACCTTTACCACCACCTTCACCATTGCCTCCTTGAAGTCCTTCTTCTACTCTGCCCCTGGATTGGGGGACTCCTCCAGGACTGCCTCTGGTTGCATCGCTTACTCCGCCCACATTGCCGCCTACTATCGGGCTCTTGTGCTGGGAGTGGTTCATTCTTTCCTCCGCATCACGAGCAACCTCATGACCCACCCGGATGGCAATGTCACTGCCATTACTAATGATGCTGCTGGTGCGGCTTAAATCGTGCCTCTTCCGTCTTTCCGAAGACTGCGACCTCTTCTTGGAATGATGCTGCTCTCTAGAGGAAACCGTAGACCTAAAGGACTCGACCGACAGATAGAACTGCATGAGATGCACGACATGCAAAGTTTCCAGGAATTGGATGAAATAGTCCAGCATGGACAAAGAAGAAGTGTCCTTCAACATGTCGGAGAAACTGGCAGACAGCTTAGAGGTCTTGAAAGGCATGTCCGCGGTACTGCCACACTGGGAGGAAAAAACAACATTTGATCGCGACTTATTATTATTTCATTCATTTAATTTCCCTCTTTAAAACTTCCCATATTAATAATAATTGTACTTTTAATGTTTGGCTTGATCTTAGAAATGCATAGAATTCATTTAGTTACAGTTTATTTAGAATAGAGAATGCAAGTCATATAGCAAAGCTTGTAGACTATTACATAAGGTCTGTCTGGTTGTACTATTACACTAGCTTCCTTGCTAACAGATGCTGCGGTGTGTACCCCTACAAATTCACAACAGGTGATATTACATTCCGCTAATACTGTAGCTACAATGGTGCAGCATTTAATACACTATGAAGTCATTGTGTGTATTTGGTATGTTTGCTATTCTAGAAAGTAGCTGGTGTGTTTGTAATTATTGTCTTAGACAACTACAGCTATTGTGCCCAACAACCTATTCACTGCCACTTAAGCACGTTATCCTACCTAGCCCAACTTCATGCAGTTAGATACAACAGTAACTACAGGTCCTATATCGCTATCAATTGTGACTACCTCGGTTCCTTGGGAATGGGAAGTAGATTGGATCACCATAGGGCGAAAATCATCTTTCTTGGAGCTCATTCAGGAAGCACGGGGCCTCATAACAAAATACTTACCACTAAGGCTCGACCCTGCAACTAACAGCCAATAGCCGCTACACACACCCACCAAGTCAGTACCAGCCCCACTTCTCGACGGGAGCGCCAGAAACTCTGGTGCGCAACAATTAGAGTGTAAACAAATCGCTAATTTAGTGCACAATTTTTTTTTACTATAAATCAATTAATTATCCAATAACATAACACAGCTGAAGCGGGGAAGGTGCAAAGGAAATGAACAGGTGTTAATCAGATGAATTCTTTGAGGTGATAATCTGGAGAATCAAACAGCAAAGTTCTTGGAGAGGCTACAGCAGGCTTTGCTGGTTTGTGGAGGAGCTTGAAAGACCCAGTTCCAAGTGACATAGGGATCCCCATAATAATACACTCACTCACACCTGCAAAAACAATTGTATATACAAAGGGAGGGGGGAAAAAAAACACCACTGACTATGAAACAAGAGACTCAGTTCTAGGTGTTATTGAAACTACTACAACAATAACAAGCACAAACAAAATGCACTTCATGCACATACACACAATAGTAGGAAAGAAATTTGAGGCCCTTGACCATATTAGGACAAATTCCTCCTGTTCCTTAGACCAACAACATGAGCTGCTATGTCATCAGACACTATCAAGAATTGATCCTCTGTCAGCAAGTGTAAAAATATCAACTGGGAGTTGAAGGCAGGCAGTTCTGTAAACACAATAACTATGCAGATGGTCTCACCGGTGATGGCATCTTTCTGACCGTGGTAGGAGGCATCAAACAGATGGTCAGCTGTCTTCTCAAACTGTGATAAAAAGAATGTAGAGTAGCAACATACAATATTTTACCACTGGTTTCCATATTGGCTTTCCTTAATTAACACATTATGTGTTAATGAAGGAAATCTATTAAAAAGAGTAGCTAAGATTATTACCTTGCATTTACAAGTATAAACACATTGTTACCAAGTGTATCCCAGTGTCATTACTTGTAAGTTGCTGTATAAACTTCAGTCAGCCTAAAGCATGTTTGTAAGCACCATGTATTTCTTCTTACTCTTACTAGCTACATCCTTACTTACTTTCTTCTTAGCCCAATAGGTACTGAGTTAGCCAACATGCATGATTAAACCTTTTTATTCAAATTGCTCCTTTATCTACACAGTCACATCTGTGAGTAATTTGTTTAAATAGCATAACATGCCATGCAAGACAAACTTAACCTATCAGATAAAACATACTATCCATACCTACATAGCTATACAACTCCAGACTAAATATGGATATAAAGTCCAAAGTTTAATGGACCTGAGCAAAGTCTGGTATGACCCAGTTCGAGTATCTCAGTGTGCATGATAATATTCAATTTTAGTAAAGCATACCAGCAAAGACTAGGCTCATGTGTTGGATACAATGTAAAATTGTAGCTATTGAAACCAACAGCCACTCTATGGGCCTACACAATACAATTTTGCAAACAAATTGACTCAATGCTTGAAAGTAAAGAATGAATTATCTGAAAGTAGTTATAATAAGTCATCTCACCATAATATTGCAAGCATAAGTTAGTTTTAGTCTTTAAAAAACCACTATTGTAATATCATAGGAGGATATACATATTTAGAGTAAAAATTGAATGGAAGACTTGGACAAAGTTGTAGACTTGACTGTTATAGATAGCTACATAGCTTAGTATAGGTCTCAGACTTCCATTAGCAAACAACCTCACACTAGACCACTCCTATGGCACCAGAATATTGGAGGAATCCACTCAGGTCCCACCTGAATATTTAATAAGCTGTGCTATAGGGTACAGCTACCATATCATCCATCTAATGTGCCTTATTATCATGTAGTCAGCATTCTCAAGAAGCCTAAAAGCATCTCTAAACTGTATGGCTACTGTGCAGTTTCAAAGCTTCACCTAGTTAACACTTGGGATATTCCACACTTGAATTACACTGTCTCCTGTACACTAGTTTCAGTAGATGTCACCAAGACATACAGGTATCATATATTCTTCATCTCTCACTAAGACACACAGGTTATCTTCCCCCATCTGTCATGAGGTAAAAGTAACTACACTTGGAGTTGCTTTGGGTCTCAGGGAATTTACACAAGATAAACCAAACAAACTCTAGCTTAGCTTCACGTGTACACCACAACATTAGCTGGCTGAATTTAGGCTAGCTAATCACTGCTAATAATGTCTGGCTAGAGTTGTGTTTTAAGAAAGGAGAAGATACAAGTTTCATGTGCTTGTGGGCAAAGTTAAGCTTTTTAAAAAGCTGTAGCCATTTCGGCTTCCTATTGTATTACAGATATGAAAAGCATTGGGTTAAAACCTTTTATGGTTGGTACACACTAAAATTGCTAGAAGTGTTTCAAAAGTCGCAGAGCAATAGCTGCTCAGTATTACTGGCAATTCTCAATACAAAGAATCCCTTTGCCAATAAGGTAATGTTTCTTTACAGTGGCAACAAGTAGCCCTGTCAGTTGAAACCCAATAGATTCTGCCATGGAGATTATATTTCTATCACAACATTTTTTGTGGGATTTCTAGATTTCTTTGGTCTGGCAACATACTCTTTCTTCATCACCATAGCTACTGGCACCAGGAATATTCTACAATCTTAAAGATGGGCTCATATTTCACCTGACAATCTCTCCAGTAACTGAAGAATGTAACATTATACAACTTAAAATAAAATAAAAATTAAAGAAGAAAAATAAAGCTAATTTTCAGGCCAGCATCTAAACATGCTCTGTGCCACCAATGCGACGGAATGTTATCTTTGCTGGGCTACAGTAAATACCCCTTATAAAGTTTAAAATGCTTTATATATAAAATATGCAACTCTAAAAGTGCATAACGTATAATTAGCCAAGTCAAAGAGTGGCACAACTAAGTCATACCAGCAACAACAAAAATCACACACACACACACACACACACACACACACACACACACACACACATCCTAAATTTATAAGCTTAATGAACTGTGGAATCACTGGCGTAGCTGGTTAATAGGCCGTGTTACTCCAACTGTTGTCAGGAGATAAGTTCTTCTTACTCGTGCATGGAAGTCACTTACCGAGGCCAGCATCAATACACTCTCTTTCATCTTGGCCAGTCCAAATCTCGTGATACCTAATACTTCTCCCTGGAAAGTAGATACACAGTTACACAAGTGTAATATATATATATATATATATATATATATTATACACACACACACAATTCAAGGTAAGAGAAGGAAGTTTTTAATATAAAGTTTTCATTTCTTGGCTATGGAAACAGTAAGAATAACAGTTAACATATAAAAGTAAACTGATTGCAGATTTCCCAAAGAGAGAAAATAACATAAGCTCAGGATGCACCTGGCCTGATCCCAACTAAAATAAAAACATGGTTATTATTAACCACCTTGGTCACTCTCTAGATAAGTGGTAGAATGCCTTATTAGGAGAAACTAGTATAACCTCTTTACCTTGAAGGTCATGAGGTCTGCTAGAAGCATCACATGTCTGATGTCAATATTCATGCCGTGGTTCACCATAGTGTACACTATCTCGTTCATTATAGTCTGCCTGCAGCCATGTATAGAAAACACATAGTGGACATCTGCTGGTGAGGAGACAGGACTAAAATGCAAGCGATACAATCACTGGAGTATCACTGGACACTGCTGAGTTGGAGATGAGTGTAAAATTAAACCAAACTAACTAACTAGTCATTGCTGGCATTGTGTGTGTGTGTGTGTGTGTGTGTGTGTGTGTTGTGCATTGTGTACACACATATGTGTGTACGTAACAAATCCACAAGTACCAATTCTCATTCTCCTCATTCCTTATGCCGTCCATTCGCTGACTAAGAGACATCTACCAGACAGTCATCTATGCTACAGTAACCAAGTTATTAGCCAGCTATTTGTCTACAAACACTGTCCCAACTCAAGCCACCACCATTCTTTACATCTTCTAGCACACATTAGTTACTCCACGGCTGTTACCAGGAAACAAACCCTAATATCCCATGCTACAAGCATTTAATTCCTATGCTTCATTGGTTTCCAGATATTTCCAGTCTTCAATAAAGCTGAATTTTATGTGGTAAGGAATCCCCAGAGTCAAAATACAAAGGCTTCTCTCTTGAAACCTAAGAAAATAGCCAAAGTGAAATGAATATTTCCTCACCACATCAGTCACCTAGCCTGGGAAAATGGAACTAACTGCTTAGTTACGTTCTCGCCAGTAAGGGCAATGCACAATGACTTAATAGACATACAGACAGGCAAGCAGACAGGCAAGCAGACAGACAAGCAGACAGACAAGCAGACAGACAAGCAGATAAGACAGACAAGCAGATAAGACAGACAAGCAGATAAGACAGACAGGCAAGCAGATAAGACAGACAGGCAAGCAGATAAGACAGACAGGCAAGCAGATAAGACAGACAGGCAAGCAGACAGACAGACAGACAGGCAAGCATACAGACAGACCGACTAAATATAAATCGACCAGCTGAGACAATTCTTAGAGGACTGATAGATTGCCATAATATGTGTAGTTAAAAAAAAAATACAAATAACCAAGCAAACGTTCTATAAGTAAACAAGTAACCTGTTCTATTTATTCATCTGACAGCTTGTCTGTTTATCAGTGAGTCAGTCTGTCTGCTATTTAGACAGTCAGTCAGTTAGCTTGTCTGTGTGTCTGTTAGTCAGCTTGTCAGCAACCTTTCTTTCTGCCTGCCTGCCTTTTACTATCTTCCTGCCAGCCTGTCTGTCTTTGCCTATCTGTCTGTCTTCCTGTCCACAACTCAAGAATCCTTACACACTCTCACCTTGCCGCCTCTATCCCAAGTGTGTTCTCCATCTCAGCAGTGTGGTTAGAAGTGCAGGCAGTTCCCTTCACTCCCATGGTAGCCATGACACTCTGCAGATTCATCCCTTCCACGAGGAGCTTGTACTTGTCTCTGCCTCCCCCACCTTTCCCACTGTCCATGTGGATTATGGCTCGACTGACAGAAGTGATACCCTACAGATGGATAAAGCAACCATCTTTTATAACCAGATTTTGTATACCATTTTGTGAGCTAATTTAGTTGTTCCAGTTGGTTAGTTTGTTGTTTCAAGATTGCATTTATTCCAGGGGTTCATGTTATTTAGTAACATAGGTTAATCCATAGAAAAGTAAAGTACTTGAAGAACTACACGCAGAGGGAAGTACAATAAAGTACTTGAAGAGAGAAAAGTGCAATAAAATACTTGAAGTGAGTTGATACATTCATCACACATGAGTTAACCCAGATTTACAACAGCTACCTGACATTAGGAAAAGACCTTATAACCTATTCCACACATGCACACACACACACAAGTTCTCTTGGTAAACTGATGATTGAAAACATGGCTATAGGGCTCTGCTGCCTTCTAAATAGTCCTCTCCACTACTAAACATGATTACAGCTTTGTCTTTCTTTTTCTTGCAATATTTATTCATTTTGTGAGGCAATATATAAACTACATTCAAACGGACACTTCACACATGTAGGTAAACATTTCACTAGTCCTTTGCCCTGATGATGTTCACTTGGTAAAGTATGTCAGTAAAAGAATTGACATTATCTCTAGAATTCCCGGCTAGTGCAACTTGTAGAGCTACTAAATGATGGCTGAAACCCGACCAAACCTCACATTCTGAATTGTAGCCTCTTCTCCCCCCCCCCCCCCCCCCCCCCCCACACACACACATCCCTATCTAAACAATTACATTGATATTTGTCCCTATGCATAGACTTGTATCTTAAATCCCTACCCCTTATCATATGATCTCACCCAACAGTCTGGCACATTTTCATTGGTCAATTGACCGATGAACTCCTCCCACCCATATGCCCTGTTACACACACACACATGCATTTCAATTGTCAATCACGTAAAACACACACACACAGTCGTAGGTAAATTACAAAAAAAAAAAAAAGAACATTTCAAAAATCAACATAAACCCATTATGAATATATAGAGCATTAAAAATCGTTGCCATATCACAACAACCATTGGAATAAAACCTCTTTCATTCTCTTTTCCCCTAGTTGTGTTTTCCTCAAAATTGTGGCTCTGTTTATAATTCCTTTAGATTCTAAAACCCTGAACGTCTGGGTAGTCCTTTCAGTTGTGGTAATGGTAAGGAAAAACAAATACACACACACACACACACACACTACACACCAGGGACAGGGAGGGATAGGGAGGGACTGGAGAGAGGGAGGGAGGGAGGAAGGTTTCCAACCACACTCTCACAATGGTCATGTCCAGTGGTTAACATGCCAATTCAAGGAGCTCCTTTTTGAGAGGCCAAGGGAACAAACCAGGCCAGGGCTGAGGTTCCTTATTCTGTTAGTCTAGACCCACAAACCACTTGTGGCCACAGATGATAACTTAACTTCTGTATATGTACACAGCTAATACAATTTAAAGAATTCTATTAAAATAATAATTCTATTTTAAAAAAAATAAAATAAGAAAGAGACAGCATGTCTCCAGCTGTGTCAGGCCTACCAAGAAACTAAGAAATCTGTTTACTGTGTGATGTCCCTCACAAGGCAGCTATGTAAAGATTCACCAGCACAATAGACCAACTGGTTAGTTGTGATGAGAAAACAACAGCTAGAACATGAATAGGTCATGGGAACATGTCATCCACTGACCATAACCAGTATAAATTAATACTACTATACACCCAACCCAACTGCCCATGCTCCAAACTCCCTCCCTTCCTTCTTAGACCTACTTTTCTACTAAAGCATAACAAACACATTAAGCTAATTAGAACTAACCTTCACTGGGATGGGACTTCACTCGGGATGGGAAGAAAAATATCTAAGCTTGATTACAAAACTAACCCACTGTATTACTAATATCAAACCATTGAAACTTAGTTTACTTGGCTTGATAGAATACAAGCATACATGCATGTATAGAGAAGATGTTTTAGAAAGTTTTTAAATGGCAAAAATTATCGTTTTTTTTTTTTTTAAGCCATACTGTGCCAATTGCACACTCAAGGTCTCTCCTGTGACCTACCTTCACTACCACATGAGGAAGTTGGACTTTCAGAGTCTGCATTGCATAATAAACAGAGGTCTTTCCATCGCTAGGGATGATAAACAGAACAGCTGCATTCTTCACCGAGATATTCTGAGAATGCCAAAACAAAAACATCAAAATAAACAACAAACTAAATGGGAGTCAATTTCTTTAATGGCTGTCACTTAAGCACAACACATGAAGGAGAAAAATATTTTAATCAATTATTTGTATGACTAAAAATAATTCCTACTCTCCATAAACATGGTGACTAGAGCACCACCATGATAAAATACTTGTACAAGTTGTTCTAATAATCAGATTATACCAGTAAGGGTAAATTCCAAATTATGCATTCAATTGTTGGTTTGATTTTGTGTGGAGTTTTGTTTTGAATATGAATACTCACCTTTGACTTCAGTTTCAGTTTGGGAGCTGCACACAAGGCTACTTTTACTGACCATGCGTTTATCTCTAGCTACACACATACATACACACACACATACAGATACAAGTGACAGCACATGATTGGTATAGCTGAGTTTAATGCACACCAGTAGTAGTAGTAGTAGTAGTAGTAGTAGTATATGTAGTAGTAGTCAGTATAAAAATTACATTACCATATCTGCTATCTGACTACCACTGAGGCAGTGACTAGGATGTGTTAATTAACAGACCAAGGTGTGCACCACTAGGGTTTTAATCAACACTTCCATCTTTACCTCTGGAACTGGCCACCAGCTTAGCCAGAAGTTGGTTTGACACTTGCCAAAGATAACAAACATCACTACTACCTCTAATAGGATGACCAGACTCAAATATAACACCCCTGATAAAAATGAGTCAAGGAGTAAATAGAACGTGAATTTTACAAACACAGTTT
>WLWD01006360.1_pt1 | contig 27072 bp, 27 predicted proteins | sample 6712731 | NCBI WGS metagenome assembly WLWD01 (sample SAMN12718690, study PRJNA576275) | sponge metagenome | isolation source: marine sponge | host: Mycale hentscheli | place: New Zealand: South Island, Marlborough, Capsize Point | collected 2014-11-01
AGTCACACCCCACCCCACCATCCCTGAGTCACACCCCACCCCACCACCCCTGAGTGAGTGTTTATGTGTGTGTACCTCAGTGGGTTGCAGCAGCACGGCAACACTACTGGTGCTGGTGTGGACACGCCCCATAGACTCAGTGCTAGGTACACGTTGGACGCGATGCACTCCACTCTCATACTTGAGCACGCCCAACACATCTTCACCTCTGACACTGGCAGACACATGCTAAACACACACACACACACACACACACACTAATTAGTATGCACTCATTAGGCTGGGACTTTGACCTTGTATCCAGGCACCCCAGGGGCCTCATCACACTCCAGCAGCTCCACCTTCCAGTGTCTTTGTTGTGCCCACCTCTGATACATCTGGAATATCTCAGCTGTGAACAGTGATGCCTCCTTACCCCCAGCACCTGCAGAATGGGAGGTTGCAGGACTTAGTGGAGTTTGTTGTGGGAGGGGGTCATGGGAGGAATTTGTGGTGGGAGGAGTCACGGGGAGGAGTTGGAAAAAGCAGGGAGGAGTCAATAACTGGGAGAGTTCAGTGTTGTTTTGGTTTAGCAGATTTTCTTAGTTTAAGAAAGTAGTACTGGTAGTTTTCCCAAATAACTTCAAAAATAGTATATTTCTATGAAATCTTAGGTATATTAATAAAGTATAATATATTATATATAGTTTAGAGAATAATTACTTGATGGCAATTAATACCTTCAATAATGACATAATTCAAGGTGAATTGTTTACAATAAAAATTGCTTAGTTTTAGTTTTTGTCATCCACTCTACTGGTAGTTTTAGTTACTAGTGGTGTGCTTGAGCACAAATGGCGAGCGAGCCTTAAACTACACTCTTGTTAAATGATTGATTTTAACAACTAACACTCAAGTTACTAAAATAAAGTCGAGTTTTTAATTAAGTATATGCGGTAAAGGTATTTCAATTCCATAGTAACCATTCCCCGCAACTGTTTGAATTGAAAAAGAAGCAACAAAATCAAGTCACGTTATTTAAAATTTTCTTTGTGATATTCTTAATAGTAGTTGTAACGCACAATACTTTCACACAACTGAACATACCTACGCAAGACTTACCCTAGTGGTTCGTCTAGTGGACAATGAATTTTCAAGTAAATACTGTTGAGTAGGGCTTATAACTGTGACAAATAGAGTATTAACTTACCACCGCCACTAACTCGAATAGAAATGGAGCTCCCATAAGTTTTTGCGTTGTAACTGCACCCGCAAAACAATTCAAAGCGGTAAACAATTCAATTTCTAAGGTGATACGGGTAATGGTCGCTAAACCAGAGGATTCTGTTTAGTGAAGTTTGGGACGGGGTCGAACGCCGAGCGAACACAAAAATACGGAGGGTCAAAGTATAAAATGACATACATACGTCCAAACATATATATAAATAAATAAACAAACATCCCCGATTTTCAATTGTGTTACCCCTGTAAGTGTCTCGCTCGCTACGCTCGCCAATTATCAAATTTACTGTCTTCTAAAATATTTAGTTTTAGTTTTTCATGTTCTCTATAACTTAGTTTTAGTTATTCTTACCAAAAGTAAAATACCTCACAACTAAAACTAAAACTAAGGAGTTTTGATTTTATGTAGTTTTAGTTAACTTAAACAACACTAGAAGGAATTAGTGATGGAAAATGGGAGGAGTAGAGATGGGAGGAGTAGAGATGGGAGGAGTCACATAGCTGGGAAGAGCTTGTGATGGAGAAAGAGTCAGGAGAGGAGCAAGTGATGGTGGGATTAAGGGGAGGAGTTAGTGGGAGGAGCAAGTGGTGGTGGGATTAAGGGGAGGAGTTAGTGGGAGGAGCAAGTGGTGGTGGGATTAAGGGGAGGAGTTAGTGGGAGGAGCAAGTAGTGGTGGGATTAAGGGGAGGAGTTAGTGGGAGGAGAAAATGGCAGAAAGACAGCAGATATAAAGTGTCCTTGCACTCACCTGCCCTGATCTCCAATATGACATTGCCTCTGTCTCCATCGTCACTTGGAATTAGAGCTCTGAGTATGGATTGCTACAATAATAGTGCATACATCCTCTCAGCACTCATTTCATAGATAACCCTTTACCAGATCTACTGCTGTACAAGCGTACTTTTATGCGCTGCAAATTCTTGAGGCATGACGAGAGTTCTTCCTTCATAAGATCTTGCAACTCTTTCTCTCTCTCTAATGTCAGCTCCGCCTCCAAATCAGCCACCTCCTAGTATACAGTAAATAAAAGCTGGAAAGCCTGGAGCTATAAAACAAACACTTAGCTAACTTTTGTTTACTCAAGCCTGAGGACAACTAGAACGTGATGCTACTTATTCTCATTGTGTCAACAGTAACACACCTTAACAAACTGCTGAAGACTACACTTGAGCTTCACAAAAACAACAACAACAACAAACAACTAGCAAGAGAAGTTGTACCAATGGAGCTTGTGTAGCGCTCCAACCTATAAACTCAATCTTTACTAGTTCAATACACTCAATCTTTACTAACTCCATCTATACCAGCTCTCAGTAAGCTCCATCTCATTGCCTCATCTACATAAGCCATAACATACTCACCGTGTTTAAAGGTTAACCACATTCTAAACCTTGTAGCTAATGGAAACACAGATATCAGTATTGGTAAAGGGACGTCATTATCCTATAATTATCCTTATCAGTTATTAGCAGTCTCATACTTCTGCGATTTAGAATAAATCCTTACTCGTTTCTTTGCATGTAATTGCTCTGTAAGGTGCACCACAGGCTCTAGAGAAGACAGTTGTTGGAAGAGTTTTTGTTTCTGGATATTTTCTTCTCTGCTACTAGAGGTAGTTAAAGAGTTTACTCTGTCCTGAATAAAGCAGTATTGCTTTTTCAAATCCATTAAATGTTCACGAACGCCTTCATGAAGAGCGTCTCCTTTACTTGCTCCACTAGAAAGCGCTGTGAAATAATTTACACATAATTATTTGTAATTATATACAAGCAGTAATTCCGACTGACTTCGGACAGGTAGCCCTAATCGTTGTGAGCGAATAGAATTTAAGAGTCCTCGAAACATTGTCATTAATCTGTTACGTGAATTTACAGCCATCATTATTCATTCATCATCTGGACCTTGCACGACTGGTAGTGGACGTCAAGTGTAGGTAAACGATAGTTAAGTGTAGGTAAAGGATAGTCGACTGCATCAAAGCTAGCACAGGACTATATTTAGAAATACTCAGGAATTTCTATCACAAAACCTTTGTTGAGCGTTAGTTATTGGTTGGTAATTTATATTTATATTCGATTAAAATCAAAATGATGAAATTCTGAACAACACAGTGCAAAAGAAAAAAATCTGCAGAAAGAGCTGAGTTGTAATGTAGTGAGGCAATGCATTCAGTAGTAGATCTGTTAAATATGCATAAATAGAACAAACATCTTGGGCCAATGAAAAGTGAGAGAGAGAGAGCCCATAGATGTGCCAGAAAACGAGAGAAAAGAGCACGAGTTGACAATTATTGGACAACAAACAAACAAAACAATAAACAAATGATGCACGGAATATCACAAAGAGAAAGAGAAGATGCAGAGAATAAGTTGAGGAAACGGTGCACACAGAGAAGACATAAATTGCACGTCAGAATAGAGCATTCAACGAGCAGTCACACCTAATCAATTAGCACACCAGATAATCAGTTCATTATATGAAATCACTTTCTGCGAGATTCTTTTTTCTTCTCTTCGTGTCTATCTTCACGATCCTCTGTAGGTTGAGCTAAACACATGCACACACAAACATCACATGATGGTTACAATAACCAGTACATGTATGCTTCATGCATTATGATTATGATTATGATTGTAGGAGTAATACTTATAAACATGAATAAAAATAAATGTCATAATATATGTATGATATAAACCATGACAAGCACACGGCCTGACATGTATATCCATGACAAGCACACGGCCTGACATGTATATCCATGAGAGACCCTCACACTCACCAGGTATTGCAGGGATGGTGGAACTGGACGTGGCGGAAGCTGCTGCCTTCTGCTTGAGCAGCGTCCAGTCAAACGTGTAGTCATATTGGTGATTGAGTGTGCGGAAAAGTATTCTGAAGAGCTGTCTCAAGTACATGTAATCTGGACCTTCATCAAAGCGCAGGCCACGACAATAGTTCAGGTACATGGCAAACTCTGCTGGAAAGCCCTACAGCACATGCACATCGTCTGTACTTTCACACTTCATGAACATTAACATACACTGCAACCACAACAGCACACATAATGCACACCCCAACTCACACATGTATTGACACCAACATATGCTTTCACACCTCATAAACTCCACCCACCACCAAAAGTGAATCATAAACAGAAATACATACATACATACACATCCTAGCCTCATGACGATGACAAGTAACATACAAGTGTCTGGTCACAAACACTGCTAGGTGGGCGGGTAAGTGGGTGGGACTATTTCGGGGCCGTGAGAATTCTGCACATCAAATGCTACTAAAGTGTTTGAATTTGGCAAATTCCATAATTACACGAGCATGTGAGCCAACTGCACATGGACAAGACTGTGTGATTCAAACAGAACAGAAAATCATCATTTGTGTCTTCTCTCCCCTCACATCAGTCAGTGCATCCTCACAAATACAAACACTTTCATGTAAATAACACATTCTGGTGAGTCAACTTCATTGGAGCAAACAATGCACTCACACAAGAATGATGATCCTTACCCACACATCACCTCACAAATCCTCCTGCATCCTTACCTCGCACACACATACACAAACATGCATGCATGCACACACATATACAAGACACACACATAGGCTAGCAAAAAGCCATTTGCCTTTGATGTGTTCTGGTCCAGGAAGAACTAAGAAGCTAGACAAAGCTACCAGCATACCTTTCAACCCGCAGGCCAAACCTCACGTCTGCAATGTCAATTGCACAAAGAGGAACAGATCCAGGGATTAACGAGGAAGTAATAATGTCATTAGGCATCAGTCCCCACACACCCGCTAGTCATACCACTACTGCTAAGTGACCAACCATCACCATGATGTGAGTTGTCCCTTGTTTAGTGGCCAACATGTACTGTACTGCACAGGAGATTGTTTCAGCCTTACTCTCTCATTCTTGCTCATTTCCCCTCACTCACTCACTCACCCACTTACCCACCCACCAATTTCAAAGGAAGATCTTTATAATAGCTTTAGCTAATTGACCTTCACTGTTGCTCCCAACGAACTTGCTAAAAAAATATGACAAACACAGGAGGCTTTTCAGTGTACTTCGATTTGCACTGAACTTCTAAATAATTTGATAGCGATATATGGTTGTGTAGTTAGTAGAAGCACCACCACTTCATTGGGTCCTCATCAACCCCCTGGACACACACACGAACACATATGCATCTGCACACACACGAGCACACACATACATTTACACACACATATATGTGACCGGTTTTGCGTAAAATCATCCTAAGCACGACCCCTAACGGTTTTGTTTTTTTCCTACCAGTAGGTTGCACAGGGTCTCAGAATGACATCCTCCAGATTTGGAAGCTGCAGCACAAGCCGTCTTTGCTCTACAACAATTGATCATTTTCGTTCAATTTAATACTGCTGATTTCGAGAAAACGCTGCATAAAGGTGTTACTAAGGATAGGGGGCATGTCTTGTACTATTATTGCATGTGTCCGCAATATTACAAACAAATCGAGTTAACTGGACTTCATTTAATCCTCTTTGAGAACTATGCTGGAGATATATGGCAAGAATTGTGTGAGTCCGTGGGTTATATAAACAAGTAAGTGAATTAGTTTGATTGTTTTATTTCCTGTGGTAAGTGAATAGCCCGGCTAAAGCTTTCTTAACAACACTCCGTACACGAGTCTAACCAGCTAGTGTTCCTAGCCTCATAGCGTGAGTTCTAGAGCTCGCCAGAGCTTACAACTGTGCCATAAGCTAGAGATAACAATTATTTACCCATTCATACATCAACTTTCTATTTTTTGAGGGAAAAAAATCAACCCGAAAGTTCCACTGGATACTGAAAAAAAAAAAGTGTCACGTTTAGGCTGATTTTCCTAAACTGGTCACATATAAGCACTCACATCTGTACACAAACATCTACACACACACACACACACACACACACACACACACACACTATGCTCTCATGTTATGCACACTTCAGTATGGAGTAGATGCTATACTAATATTCTATCTTGACATAGAATGTAGATGAAGCCACAGCTACGTGGACTACATGTATCTGACAATGTGTGTTCCAGCTCATTGAACATACACATGGACCTATCAACATCCTAATAAACTCAATACCAAAAACAAAGAGACAAATGATGAGTCAGTCAGTGACAGCCAGGCTTTGCCTTGGAATGGGCACTTCCCTGTAGACAACAGTCTCCAGGAAGAAACCTGAGCTTCATTCCATTTTCACTCACCAGCAATCACTATAGACCCCTCGCATGCATACACGCACACACACAACACACGAGCACGGGCCGTGTGGTGAGAGAGTGATAGCTGTGGCGGGCACAGGTGCATATTAACTACCCATAACATCGCAATGCAATGCAACCTTTTGGCTACTGGAGCACCAATTCAATCTAGGAAGGTGCTAGATTTACCACTTGAAAGCTCAAAGGGAGTGACAAAAATCAACACCCTGCTCTAGAACCAGCAATCAGTGCAAAGAGGATTCCAGAGTGAGGAGCAGAGAACTAGCATATGAATAGACTGGAGTTGTCTGCATGCATTGAACCTAGCCAACAGAACCAAACCCCTAGCTCTGAGAAGGCATTGTTGATGGTCTTTGTAGAGTCTGTCTCTCTCTCTCTCTCACCTTACAAAGGACTTCAATAGGTGTAGACAACTTCTTCTCGCTAATCTTTTCATACTTCTGCTTCTTTGTGGCTGCCTTCAGACCTTGCCATGGCAAACTAGTCCTGTTGAAGTACATCAAAACATAGCCCATACTCTCCATGTCATCTCTCCGTCTAAACAAACACACACACAAAAACAACAAAAAACAACAACACTCTAACGCCATGTGAACACTGAGCCACACCCCACCACTGTCTGCCCACTCTGGTTGTGAGGGAACTGAAAATAATAGCGGACACAAAACTAAAAATTGTACACTCACAAAATAGTACGACATTCACACACATACACACCCACTTCAATTTCACACTATCTGAACTACCTGAAATCACACACGTATACACTTACGATTGCTCTATGCCGAGGTGAGCGTTCACACTGGCATATCTGGCAGTTCCAGTCAGATTCTTGTCTTCTCTGTACATGATGTGCATTTTAGTGCGTGTGTCTCTGTATTTCTTGGCCAGGCCAAAGTCAATGATGAACAGCTGCACACATATACACAAACATACCCTCAACTTGAGAATGACATCATCCCAAGGCATCACAAAGAATACCAAAACTTTACTGCCAATATGAAACAGGGTTTGAAATTTCTCATGCACACCAACTTTCACACTCCACTCAGCACTACATGTCAGTGACAATCAAAAGTGACCTCCGTGAGTGAGGAGAGTGGAGTTACAACAAACCAATAGCTCATCTATCAGCTTGAAAGACTAGAGCGATACCCTTCCCTGCACAGAGTGGACACACAGATTCAGTGTGTAGGGAAAGTCTGTGGGTGTGACAGCATGTTAGTGCTTCATCATGTGAGGCTGGAATGTGGGCTATCTTCTGAAGCACACATTAATGAATTTCCCACACAGTCAGCCGAGGCTGGTATGAATACTGCATGCACTGCCTGCCACTCCCCATAACTAACTAAACATAATCAGAACTGAACCTCACAAGGAAATTTCTGCTATTCTATTTATAGCTTTACAGCTGCTTTGCAAGGCTGGTCTTAGCAACCAGTGCTTTCTCCTGTCATGAATGTCATGGCAACACGTAGGTTGCCCCTCCCTCTCTATATTCAGTACAGTGAGTGGTTCACCTTGTTACAATGCCTTCCGATGCCCATGAGGAAGTTGTCTGGCTTGATGTCTCGGTGAATGAAGTTCTTGTTGTGCATGTATTCAATTCTTCCTATCATCTATAAACACAAATACAATCATAAACACAGCACCACTCAGGTAGGCGTGGCACATTCCATCTCGCTCACCTGATCTGCGAGCATCAGTACTGTCTTCATTGTAAATCTTCGGGAACAGAAATTGAAGAGGTCTTCCAGACTAGGTCCCAGCAAGTCTATCACGAGTACATTGTAGTCCTTCTCAGCACCATACCACCTGAACACAACACATGTAAGTAATTGTTTATGAGCCAGACATCAATACAGAACTAACACCACCTAAAGGTAAATGTTAGAACAGGTGATGACCCAGCCTTAGAACTTACTTGGCATGTGGGATGCCAACACCACCTTGAAGAATGCGATACAACTTGTATTCATAAAGCAACTGAGGATGTCTAGCTTTGTGAGACTCCAGCTTCACAGCAACCTCCTAACATGAGCCAACAAAACACACACACACACACACACACATACACATCAACTGAAGAACTTGAAACAAGTATTTACAACAGAATCTCTACAAGTCTTGCACCAGTACAGACGGTAGTCAGAATGACTTGTGTATGAAATATATGATCTATACAACTGAGAGGATAACACACATCCACACATACAAACATACTCATATGAATGCCATATATACAGGCTCACACACGAACATATGCATGCATGCACACCCATACACATGTCAACACTATGATCCCATAAACTCCGCCCACCCTACACTGTGTGCTCCTATAAACTCCACCCACCCTACACTGTGTGCTCCTATAAACTCCGCCCACCCTACACTGTGATCCTATAAACTCCACCCACCCTACACTGTGATCCCATAAACTCCGCCCACCCTACACTGTGACCCTATATACTCCGCCCACCCTACACTGATAATCCTATATACTCCACTCGCCTTACACTATGATCCTATAGATTTCACCCACTCAGATTACAGCTCTAACACACAGCATTCTGGTACTTTCTAACACACAGCATTCTGGTACTTTGACCAACATCAAAGCCTCTAACATGTCACATGTAACTACTTTCCCGGGAAAATACTCACAAGCTACCTTTTGAAAATAAACAACAACAAAAAAAACCCCTGTTGTTGTTTTTTTTCTTTTTTTTAAAAAGGTTAACAATGCCCACTACTGCTTGGATATAGACTAACAACCAGCCCCTAGGGTGGGGTCAAACCAAAACAGTCTCAGATTAACACACTATAATGCCAACACTACAAACCTATATAATATATTTCATTAAGTGTACTTTCTTCAACAGTACCTGTTCTTGTAACTAGTTACAAACACCTATCATAAAGTGTTTCACTGAATACTGAATCTGAGACTAACAACATTTGGTGTATTTGGTCCTTAAATTACAAGTTCTCACCTCTCCATTAGAGACGTTCACTCCTAAATATATGTCCCCGAAACTACCGCTACCAATCTTCCTCACTAGCCGATACTTTCCACCAACTTGGAAGTCGCCTGTAGCAGCCCCGTTAATCTTACTGCTGGCCATAGCTAGGCTACAATAAGCCCAGCACAACAGGGAGAGGAACACAGCTACAGACTCACGAGCCTCCCGGACAGACTGTAACAAAAGAAAAAGTATAGTCTATCCAGTCAGGCCACTACCGTCTCCCAGATAAAACACAACCCCTCCTGCGGGAGTTAGGGCGGGGTCTAGACGTTTCGCGTTTACAAAAACAAAAATGAAATAAATAGCACGTTCATTGTCACATGACAATCACGCGCAATTGACGAGTCCAGAGAGGAAGGCAGGAGGGGTAAATCATAAATGGCAGGGTGGTTTAGTTTTCTTCTCTTGTTGGTACTTACTGTGGGATTATGTCGTGGTTTATACTTCCATATCGGGGAGACGGACCAGAAATGTTTCATGGAAGAAGTTCCAGCTGAAACTATGATAGTTGGTGAGACAGTCTATGCTTTCCTGAGTGGATGACTCTTGACCTCACTATGTGTGACTAGGAAAATACAAAACCCAGCTGTTTGAAAGCACCCAAAATCAGTGGCTTCCTTCTAGTCCTGGAATAGGCATGCATGTAGAAGTAAGTTGTGTGTGTAATATGTATAATAGATATATATTTATAATCATTATGTCATTCTTGCTGAAATAATTACATTAATAGAACTTTTTCAGTGCATATATACTTATTATACACTCGGTATTTTCTTTGATTATTTCCTCATTTTGCAAGTGTTCAAAATTTTCCCATATTGAACGCTCCAATGAGCTATTCATAGCTCTAGACAACTCAACTTTTAGAAATATGACAGAGTTACCTCTGAACATATACTGTTGTGGTAAAATATTTAATGTATAAAATGAGCAATCTATTACACGCGTGGTACAATATGGGGATGACATTTCATTCTCGCACTACGAACCAAAGGCGAGTTAAATGATTAACATGTTAAATATAATATGGGTAAAGTTTTAATTACATGTATATTTTAAAACAGAAGTATTATATATAATACATTCAAAGTTCCTATTACAATGTAATTTCCTTCCCATAGATAAAGAATCCAGACCGTAAAACTATGTTGTCAAGACATTATGCAGCGGAAGGAAAGTTTACCTTCACATCCCATGACTCTGGGGAGCACTATATCTGCATTGGAACTAATACCACCAGGTGGTTTGGGGGCAATAGATTGGTGGGTTTATTCACATTACAAAGTGGGTTGAAATATTTATAGTAAATTTTGTGTGTAGAGAGTACATCTAGATATTTCCATAGGAGAAAGTGCCATAGACTATGCTCAGGTTGCAGCCAAGGAAAAGTTGGGAGAACTGCAGTTGAGAATTAGGCAACTTCTGGACCAAATAGAGCAGATAACCAAAGAACAGAGCTATCAGAGGGTGAGTGGTTGACCATATTAACCCTGAATTTATTGATCTTGCTTGTTGAGCAGAATAGTAGAGTATCACCACAATGTTTTTAAATTAATAGTCTCCTCCCGAACCGTTGCATTTCCCCAGCTACTCCCTAACCACCCCTTACCCAAGTGTTGCCTACCGCTGGAAAGGGGCTCGTCTAGCTTGGGCCCTCCCACCCAGTGCTGCCCCGCCCAGCTGGCGCCCCTCACCCAATCCTGAGTAGTAGCTCCTCCTCCCCCTCACCCTCTCTTCCTACTTTTCCAATGTACATATGCAGAACCCCTCTGCTCTCCGATCAATCATAATACGTATACATACATGACGTGTCATCTCCTCCCACCCCACAGTAACACAGACTACCCCCAATGATTCAGTTTGCTAGACTGTCCAGTCCTACTGTCCCGAAGCCCTTGACAGTATGGGGCTCACCAGATTCCTCGCTACTCCGCACAGTACTTCCGGCGGGGTCCGGATGTAGAGGGTGTATGCTGCACTCTCCCACCGCCCCAGAGTCTTGATAAGGGAGTCCTGCAGCCCCTGCCTTGCCGCCGTCGTCGCTGCACCGATTCTGAAACTGTGCCCAGCATAGTGGGCACCCACGTAGCCCGCCGCCGCCAAGGCCTCTCGGACCGCCGCCACGAAGCGCTCCCTCGTCAGGGACCTGCCGTCGCTGAACTTGAAGAAGGGGCCTGGTTGGGACCCCCGGCTCACCATATAACTCAGAACTGCTGCTACCGGGCATAACTCGCCTGGCGCCCTTCCTAAGTACACCCTGACCCCCTTCCTATATGGGTCCGTCTTTGACGCTTTCACCACCACAACTATAAACTTCGGATCCTGGACATTATCCACCGTGACATCCCCGTGTGCCAAGTGAATTGCTGGGTCAAACTCGCAGTCTCCCGGTATCACCACCTCGCCAGCTCTTAGAAACCCGAAAAAACACATCGTGGCCGCTGCCCAGAGCATAACCGCATCCTTCGGGTTAGGATGACTCTACCATGCCACCTGCATTCCTCTGAGCAGTTCCGGGGTGATAGGTAGTCGTGTTCTGCCTGACGGCCGAGCTAGTCTCTTCATCCTTCGGATTACATATTCCAGCTGGGGCATCCGTCCCATGTTCATGTCTCCCAGGCCCAAAGAAATCTGGGTATGGCGCACCGCTGCTAAGTAACTCTTAGCGGTGCCACTGGCAAGACCCCTTAAGTGGAGCCATGCGACAAACTGCACGAGCCTTGTCTCCGATACCGGAAATGGCACCCCGACTTGCAGCTGCTGGCAGAACTCCAAATAGCGACCTGTCCCCGTTCTGTAGGACTTCTGTGATGCCGGCACTAGGCCAGCTGAAAACAGTTCTTGAACAGCTCGGCCCAGGCCTGTGAGGTCCAATCCGGCATCTGCTTGACTAGTAGGGACGTCAGCGCTGGAGGGATTGGCACCCTGCGAGTCCGAGAGTCTGGAGCCTGAGAAAAAAGAAAGTGAAGATTGTTGCGTGAGATGGCGTCAGCCTTACAATTCAGCCTCCCCGGGGTGTGAACTGCCCAAACCTCGATTTGAAACAGGGCTCTAATGAAAAACAGACACCTCAGCAAGTGCATAATTCGGGTGACCCGACTGTAACCCGAATTGACCACTGCCAGCGTCTCCAAGCTGCTGGTCCTGGACCTTGTGCATCCAACTCTAAACCCCTCCCGGATGCCCTTCACTATGTACCTCCTGAACTGATTGTCGGGATGGCCACGTAGTGCCTGGTCCCATGCCTGCCAACAGAGTGATGTTACCACCTGGCCAAGCTGGGCCGACAGGTAATCTGGACCCTTCGGGCAACACGCATCCAGTCTCGCGAGGTCCTCCATACCCTCATATCGCTCCTGCCCTACAAACGAACCAATGGGCCAGTGACCAGTGTCAGAACAATATCTCCCTACCATATCGCCTTACTACTGTTATCTCAGCCACACCTTACTCCATAACCTCCCCTCCCCCCGCTAATTACCACAATCCACATCCCGGTATTGGATCAATCAAACATATGTGTACTTGTCAACAACGCAATCTACAGTAATGACTATAACAATTTGGCCAATGGCTAAGTTCAGTCCGAGTTCAACGACGACCCTTGCGTCCTCCTAGTAGGGGCGGCTTCCAGGGCGGGCCTGAGCCCGTGGGAGTGCCTGTCCTCGCATAAGACATCAAACCAGTGGGTGGTCTCCACTGCACACATAACGGCACCGAGGATACGTGCACCCCACCGTATTCCATTTCCTGCATGGGTCATCTGATGGCCGAACTATATGAGCAGTGTCGCTGCCGGCCCGAGCCGCCGGTGGTTTTGCAATCGTGAGCACCGCTGACTCCAAGTTCTTGAGCCGGGTGCCCAAGTCAGGGTCTGGGTCCCCCCTCTGAGCGCATTCCTGCTCCGAGTGTGACGTTGCGAAGCACAGCTCGCACCGCCTCGCCCTTGATGCTCGTCCCGAAAAGTTCATCGTGAACAGGGTGGCGTTTATCACGGATCACTTCTTGCTGCGGGTGAGCGCCGCCTGCCATCGAAAGGCTGCATCGTACCCCTTACCTTACCCAGCCTAGGCCCTCATAATCCTGACTGGCCCGCACAATAGAGCCCATGTAAGCCATCAACTCAGGAGTAGCCTGGGGCTCTGCTGGGGTCAGCACTGCCACAAACGAGCCATAGCATTGTAGCCACGTGAAGATGTCGGTCACTTTTCGGTTATGACGAACTCTCCTTTCCTTCCCGTCAGACTCGCCCTCCTTCAGCCCCGACCAGAACTCAGGGAGCAGCACCCCCATCTCCACAAACTCCCACCTCCTAATCTTGTCCGCCAGCTTCGTTGGGACTGGCGGGAGGCCTTCACCCATGTACACGCCCCCCGCATGTGGTTTGAGGCCCGGGCCGGCCCATGGGAGGAGATTGACCAGAGCTTCCGCCGGGCTTGCCACCATGCTTGGGCTCGAGCTGGAGCCCGCTGTGGATGCCATACCACACCCTGCCAGTGGTCGAGGTGTCGTGCCTGGACCTGCACCGACTACATACCCAGTAATCATCCCTTTCCTGCACCCTTACCCACCCACACCACCAACCCCCCACATCACCCAAAACCCCCCCCCCCCCCCCCCCCCCCCCCCCCCCCCCTGTTTCATCCCCCTTTGGGGAGCGAACCGACCGACCCCCACCCTCACTTGATTCCAATCTGGAAGTCACTGGGTAAGACGCTGCCGCTCCCTCCGAGCTACCGCCGGCTACGCCACCAATCGTGCTGAGAGGAATCCCCATCTCTGTGAGAGCCCTGAAACCTGGAATCTCCATCAGGATTCCCCTCACGCTCTCCTTCACCGTCTGTCTCAGTGCCTGTTGCTCCGCCTCCGTCACCACCCCGGATTCGCCCCGCGAGCTGTCTCCTTCCGCTGACATCCTAGTGTTCGTGTTACTCTCCTGGTAAGCTATAGTGATGTTTCTCTCTTCAGTTTGCTCTCTCCTACTCTCACCGCTACACGTCCATGTGCGAACTGTTCCGCGCCTGCACCAAAGGCTTGAGTCGCCTATTAACCTCAGTTAATGCACACCGTTAACTCCAATTATACAGCAACCACTAAATTTGGTGGAAACAAAGCCTACAGTGGAACCTCTCATAATGAAACAAAGCCTACAGTGGAACCTCTCATAATGAACTCTAACAAGAAAATCACTAATTTAGCAAGCGGTCAACTTTTCCTCTCTAATAGAAAACGTATAATAACCTCTGATTTGTGAACTACATACCTAATCAGGTATCAATATAGCTGTGCAATGGAAGCTGCCATGTAAATTCTGTCTTCATAAGAGAAGCTAAACAAGGGACTGAAACTACAACACAGTTTAAGCACTTGGCTACATTTTCAACCCGAAACTTCACTTTCAACTCCGTTAACTTCCCTGAGCATAAAGCAAACTTCACCGCGGGCTGTAAGAATTTATTTGCTCACATGATTATGACATGATACTAGGGGATGTTACCCACAACAGTTGGTACCTACACGGAGCGGAAAGCTTCGCTTTTTCTCAACAATTAGCCCAAAATAAAAAATAAAAAAAGTAGCACAATAAAAGCCCCTAAATCTTGTCCTGAATAAGTTCATACCTAAATCAACGGTTGCCAGTAATCTCCAAAATCAGGGCGTGACAGACAAACAGACAGGACGACTACTGTAACCCTCTCGCGCATGCGCGCTGAGGGTCAACTACTGCTGGGTGTGGACTGTGATTCGGGTCTGACTTTAGAGTGGATGTGTCTATTAAATGTGGGTATAAGCGTATCTGTGGTTGCTGATTTTCTGTCTGTTGCTCGAGCTGTAGATCATTGTTGTTGAGTGTTTCATATAGGGTATGGTACTTGAGGTTATCTGAGTGTGAGCAAATTTAGACTGGGGGCTATGAGTGTGTGGGGGTATGGAGAGAAGATGAGAATATTTTGAATGGTGTGGTATTTTCCCGCCTAGTGATAATACCATCTCATAAACATCAAACAAAGGTTCAATGTTGGTACAAATATTTCATTTTGTGTGTAGGCCAGAGAAGAGAGATTTAGACTGGTGAGTGACAGCACTAATGCAAGAGTACTGTGGTGGTCTCTGGGCCAGGCCATCATCCTCATCCTCATGGGCATCTGGCAAATGAGACATCTCAAGAGCTTCTTCGAGGCTAAGAAACTGGTCTGAGTGAAGTGGACAGCAATGGACAGACGTGATTGGCAGATAATTCATGCTATTGTAGGCACATTTTATCCTGCATCTCAACTGAGTACTGTTTTATACTTTCAAGCATTGTATTGCAAATGAAATAATAACGATATTGTATCGTCTCTAATAAGTGAAGTGCAGAAATGATTACTGGTAATTGCATAAGTGCTAGTTTTTTTGCCCCAACTTGTTGACCATGAACACGTTTGCCTCCAGGAATCTATCCACGCAGTTCGCGGCACACTGCTCCGCCTTGCTGTCCGGCTTATGGGAAACTTTGCTGATGCATTGTTCCCAGCAAATGTCTGTCAGTTTATGGAGATTTTCCATCATTTTGGCCTTCTGGGATTCCACCATAAACTGTCGCCTCAGCTCAGGATTGTCGAAGCCTTCTTCTCCTCCTCCGAATGACATATTCTCGCCAGCTGCGGAGAAGGTAAGAACTATTACTTTGAAGGCCACGCGATGATTTACCCTTGCAGTCTTGCCGATCTCTTACCTGAACTTTGCTGATCTGCTATCTCTTGCGTGCTAGCGCTGGTGGTTGCATGCTCTGTCTTCTGTAGTCGCATCATAATTCTATTAACCATTGCTGGGGATTTGAAACGTAGTTAGTACACAAATTCTCTGCCTAGTATTATTATTATTATTATAACTTTGCAACCACTATAATAACAAAGATAATTAAAAGAGATGAAATGTGACATAATGGGTGGATGAAGGACAAACTTTATGTACAAGAGAGCAGCCTAGTTAGCTAAAAGAAAAGAAAAGGTATATAAAACAGCTAAGTGTGAGAAGGGAGTGATACATTAATAAATGACTGACATCTAGAGCAAGGGCATAAACAAAATGTACAGGAATTGTCTGAATCAAAGTGTGCAATAAATAGATCCCAACATTTTTGCTTGAGAGAATGTTTAATAGAAGTGAAGGACAATGAAAGATCAATAGGTGAGAATGTGTTCCATAGTAGAGATATGCGATTAAAATATTGATGTCGTGTGGTGGAGGTGCGTTGGAACTTAATTTCTAATTTACAATTAGATGAAGATCTTGTGGATCCAGAATGAAAAGTGACGTGATTAAATACATTAAATTAATCAGACGGATTCTTAAGTTGGGAAACCATAGCTGGGAACAGTTGGTCAGCTGAGATCTTACAAGTGATAGAGGGACTTCTTAATGTTAATGGGTGATGTGCAAGGAATTGTTCGCCTAATTAAATACAGAGACCGATAAGCTTTGCTGCATATTTCTTTGATGTGAACAGACCAAGATAAACTATCAGAGATTAAAATACCTAAATCTTTCTGTTGAGTCACTGTTTTAATTGTATCATTACCGATGGTGTAATTGTTGTTAATAGATGATGATAGGGAGACGTTCATGTATGCGCATTTAGAAGTATTAGATTGACACCATGACAATAAATTGTCAAGATCCTTTTGAAGAGCTAAATTCTCACTTGCAGAGTTTAGAGAGGCAATAAGTTTGGCATCATCAGCAAATAAAAACACAGACGAAAAAAGAGCAGAGAGACGGTATGTCATTAACATAAGTAAGAAAAAGCAGAGGTCCAAGTACACTACCTTACACCTGATTTGACAGGAAGTAGGTCAGATTTACACCCTTCAACCTCAACAAAATGCTTTCTATTTTGTAAGTAATCTTTGAAAAATAACCAAAGAGGACCAGTAATGCCAGTTAGCCAAAGTTTATACAGAAGTTCATTGTGGGGGACTGAATCAAAGGCTTTGGCAAAATCAAGAAACACAATTTCTGTGTGTCGCTTTGACCCCACAGAATTGAAAACTGGAGTAGCTATATGATAGAAGAAGTTGTTGAAGAGTGGATTATTTCTGATAAAACCAAATTGTGTCTTTGAAATTTTTGGATATATAAAATCTATTATCTTAGAGTAGACTATTAATTCAAGTACTTTATGAAGAATACTTAGGAGAGAAACTGTATGTGCAAGTGAAGATGCGCAGAATTTGTAAATATATGGGCTAATGTTGTCATGTCCAGGAGATTTTTTGGGGTCTAGAGAGTTCAATACATCAAAATTTCACTAGAAGAAAACTGTATGGTGCTAAGTTGTGATGAAGGTTTTGGAAGACAATGCATAGGTGGAAGAATAAAATCACTGCGAGTAAAAACTGAATTAAAATAGTTATTAAAAAGTTTTGCTTTGCCAAGTGGGTCACTAGTAGTTTTGTCTTCATGCTTGAGTATGCACGGAAGTGAAGGGCTAGGGCTAGGATAAATATTTAGAAGCTTCTACCTCACCAAACTAAGTTTTAATTGACATAATATTGGCAGTTAGAACAAGAAAATTTGCTATTAAAAACTTTGTTTTCAGTAGTATTGATTTCAGTCTGCATTCAGTTAATAATTCTCTCTAGTCTCCAGTTTCATGATATAGCAAAACTTTACCTTAACTTTATATTCACAGGACCCAAATTACTACATTTCCATCAGTGTGAGTATTGCATGTCAGCGAGCGGCGAGCTACCATATTGTCAACTGTGAATCTCAACTTCAGAATGCGGTGGCATGAAACCAGCACATTGCAGACTACAAAGTCTAAACCTTCTACCAATACTCCACCTAGAATTGCTCTGTAATAAAATTCTTTAGTGTTTCTTTTAAAACTTCCTTGTTTCTCCCTAGACAATTTTTTCTAACAAATCATCAGTTTTCATTGTTTATTGTTCATGTTAATTGTGTAACAACTTCCCATTCAAACCCACCACATATTATTCTCTCACATTTTATATAGTATGTACCAGCAACTGACCACTCCCACTTCATGTCCAAGCTATATGCAGCCTCAGCTTTTCTAAATAGTACTCAATAACTTCTTTACAGAAAATAAAATTTAAAGAAAATATCAATTTCACAGAACACAGTGTCACTGCTGACTCAACTAAACACACTGGCTACATTCATTGAAATAGTTCAAAGCTCCAGAATTTCAGGATTGGAAGTTTCCTCTGGGCAGAAGTTGGAGACATAGGGAACACAGTTAATGTATTTACACTGAGGGCAGAAGCTGTTGTCTAGGAGATAGAAGGTGATAAATCCTGCGATGATCAGTATGAGCAGTAATGGAATACAAATAATGAGAAGAATTCGCTTCCTGGCTGCATCCCATTTACCAAATGTGATGTATGGCACAAAGATAATGGCAGTCGGCACACCGTACAGAAGACCTCCTGCAATGGATCACAAAACACAACTTAATAAATTATAACAGATAACCAATTAATCTGATGTGGGTGTGTCTGTAGTACTAGCATTGAGTATTTGCCCCAGAATAATATAGATGGAAGTATATTCAGCAACAGAAAACTGACATGAGCACACATGCATGTAAATGCATATTGGAACATGTAGTTCACATGTGAGGGTAACCATGTCAACATGTGAAGTGTAAACATACCAACATGTGACATGTTGTCAACATAAGGGAGAGTCCCCAGAGCCAGGAGGAACACGACAAATGAAAGTAGTTTAATGAGCTCCAGCCACGCACGGTCCACAATCTGCCAGAACTGAAACAACTCCACAAACAGCACTCCCAACAACCCGAACACTGCACCGGACGCACCCGCATTCACACCGTAAGGAATGAATATGGAACTCAGCTGGAATGTCACACATGACATTACATTATAGTAAATACAGACACGTACCTTCAATAACTGAATCAACAACACATACGTACTTACATACATATATACATACATACATGCCTCAGGCAATTCATCACAATCCATTGGACGTACACATTACAGTCACAATAAATGTATAGCACACACGCACACATGTCCATACCAAGTTCCCTCCTACTCCACTGATGATGTAGATGATTCCTGTCCTTAGCCATCCGATGGTGCGCTCTATTTTGATGCCTATATACAGCTGCACTGGCATGAGGATGATGATGTGGAGCACCCCGAGGTGCATGAATATTGACGTGAAGAATCGCCAGAACTGGTTGGGACTGGGCAGAAGAGGGTTGGGCTGACCATCCTCGTTAGTGGCTTCTCCAATCAACAAGGAGTTGAAACCGCATATTGACCTGAAGCAATTCACCTAAACACAAACAACAACGACACATATGCCATCAACACTAACACAATATCTTTCTTATGCTCTTCATTCCTTCTCATAACAAACTCTTTAATACACAGTGATGGAACCTGATTGGATAGTGCCAAGTATAATTTTTGCCTTGCAAACTTTTACCTATGATTTTGTGCTGGCTGATTTTGAATGAGTACTCACTAGGGGATGTGGGTAAAGGAGGGAATTACAACTTACCTCTTGGCAGTCAGACTTGTCAATGTGGAAGATACCCCCTCGTGCCGTGCACTCGTCCATGCGCATGATACTGCAGTGACCTAACAGTGATATGCAGCAAGGATGCATGTTGGGTATCCCAGCAATAGAGACATTGGAGCAAGTCTGTCCCAGAGTGAACCGCGTCACATTCTCCAAGTCCTTGAAACAGTTCTGAACTGTAGAAGTTCCCACCAGTCCTTGATTCTCACAGCAACCATAGTTACTGGCCCCATCCACAAACTCCTGGTTGATACGCTGGCGGACATCGTTGTCTACACGCATGCACGGTGTGTACTTTGCCCCAAGCTGTACCAGACTGAGCTGGCTGGGACCGATCCAGATGTTGACGGCGCGGTAATATGTGATGTTGTCCCTGGCACTGGAACTTGACAAGCTGTCAAATTCCCCGACTCTACGAACTGGCGAAGGTTTAATAGGCACAACACCGTACAGCGACATGAGGACGATGAGCGTCAACACCTGATACAACATACACACACACATATATACACCTGAAATGTGGGAGGTACACGTGTGGCTAGCGTTACCTGACAAATAGAGACGAGGATGATGAAGATGGGCCAGAACGATGGCAGAGACTCCACCTCAGTCCGGATTAAAGTACTCTGTCGCTGAAGCTTAGACTTCTTCTTTTTTTTTGGTCGTCGTTGAACCTCAACACCCGTATTAGGTTCTATATAAGAGCCGTCAGGTCCTGCACACACACACACACACACATCACATCACATCTCATATGATGCTATCACTACCCCACGACTTCCTTGTCCCACTACAGAGTTTAACGTAGTTAAACTAGGTTAACGGAGGGAGTCAGGCAGGGCTCAGCATGCACCTATAGAATCAGGCAGCTGTTCACTTCGCTGGATTATACAGTAAAGAGTGAGCTATGATAGCTATTGCTGACACACTGTCACACATAGCTATTGCTGATACACTGTCACACATAGCTATTGCTGACACACTGTCACACATAGCTATTGCTGATACACTGTCACACATAGCTATTGCTGATACACTGTCACACATAGCTATTGCTGACACACTGTCACACATAGCTATTGCTGACACACTGTCACACATAGCTATTGCTGATACACTGTCACACATAGCTATTGCTGATACACTGTCACACATAGCTATTGCTGACACACTGTCACACATAGCTATTGCTAATACACTGTCACACATAGCTATTGCTGATACACTGTCACACATAGCTATTGCTGACACACTGTCACACATAGCTATTGCTGCACACTGTCACACATAGCTATTGCTGACACACTGTCACACATAGCTATTGCTGACACACTGTCACACATAGCTATTGCTGTCACATACTGCTGACACACATAGCTATTGCTGATACACTGTCACACATAGCTATTGCTGACACACTGTCACACATAGCTATTGCTGTACACTGTCACACATAGCTATTGCTGATACACTGACACACATAGCTATTGCTGATACACTGTCACACATAGCTATTGCTGATACACTGTCACACATAGCTATTGCTGTACACTGTCACACATAGCTATTGCTGATACACTGTCACACATAGCTATTGCTGATACACTGACACACATAGCTATTGCTGTCACACTGTCACACATAGCTATTGCTGATACACTGTCACACATAGCTATTGCTGTCACACTGTCACACATAGCTATTGCTGATACACTGTCACACATAGCTATTGCTGTCACACTGTCACACATAGCTATTGCTGATACACTGACACACATAGCTATTGCTGATACACTGACACACATAGCTATTGCTGTCACACTGTCACACATAGCTATTGCTGATACACTGTCACACATAGCTATTGCTGACACACTGTCACACATAGCTATTGCTGACACACTGTCACACATAGCTATTGCTGACACACTGTCACACATAGCTATTGCTGACACACTGTCACACATAGCTATTGCTGTCACACTGTCACACATAGCTATTGCTGTCACACTGTCACACATAGCTATTGCTGACACACTGTCACACATAGCTATTGCTGACACACTGTCGCACATAGCTATTGCTGATACACTGTCACACATAGCTATTGCTGATACACGTCACCACTAAAGCTATTGGACACACTGTCACACATAGCATTGCGGATACACTGTCACCATAGCTATGCTGATACACTGTCACACTAGATTGCTGATACACTGTCGCACATAGCTATTGCTGTCACACTGTCGCACATAGCTATTGCTGACACACTGTCGCACATAGCTATTGCTGACACACTGTCGCACATAGCTATTGCTGATACACTGTCGCACATAGCTATTGCTGATACACTGTCACACATAGCTATTGCTGTCACACTGTCACACATAGCTATTGCTGATACACTGTCACACATAGCTATTGCTGTCACACTGTCACACATAGCTATTGCTGACACACTGTCACACATAGCTATTGCTGACACACTGTCACACATAGCTATTGCTGACACACTGTCACACATAGCTATTGCTGACACACTGTCACACATAGCTATTGCTGACACACTGTCACACATAGCTATTGCTGACACACTGTCACACATAGCTATTGCTGACACACTGTCACACATAGCTATTGCTGATACACTGTCACACATAGCTATTGCTGACACACTGTCACACATAGCTATTGCTGACACACTGTCACACATAGCTATTGCTGACACACTGTCACACATAGCTATTGCTGATACACTGTCACACATAGCTATTGCTGACACACTGTCACACATAGCTATTGCTGTACACTGTCACACATAGCTATTGCTGATACACTGACACACATAGCTATTGCTGACACACTGTCACACATAGCTATTGCTGTCACACTGTCACACATAGCTATTGCTGATACACTGACACACATAGCTATTGCTGTACACTGTCACACATAGCTATTGCTGATACACTGACACACATAGCTATTGCTGATACACTGTCACACATAGCTATTGCTGACACACTGTCACACATAGCTATTGCTGTACACTGTCACACATAGCTATTGCTGATACACTGACACACATAGCTATTGCTGATACACTGTCACACATAGCTATTGCTGATACACTGTCACACATAGCTATTGCTGTACACTGTCACACATAGCTATTGCTGATACACTGTCACACATAGCTATTGCTGATACACTGACACACATAGCTATTGCTGTCACACTGTCACACATAGCTATTGCTGATACACTGTCACACATAGCTATTGCTGTCACACTGTCACACATAGCTATTGCTGATACACTGTCACACATAGCTATTGCTGTCACACTGTCACACATAGCTATTGCTGATACACTGACACACATAGCTATTGCTGATACACTGACACACATAGCTATTGCTGTCACACTGTCACACATAGCTATTGCTGATACACTGTCACACATAGCTATTGCTGACACACTGTCACACATAGCTATTGCTGACACACTGTCACACATAGCTATTGCTGACACACTGTCACACATAGCTATTGCTGACACACTGTCACACATAGCTATTGCTGTCACACTGTCACACATAGCTATTGCTGTCACACTGTCACACATAGCTATTGCTGACACACTGTCACACATAGCTATTGCTGACACACTGTCGCACATAGCTATTGCTGATACACTGTCACACATAGCTATTGCTGTACACTGTCACACATAGCTATTGCTGACACACTGTCACACATAGCTATTGCTGTACACTGTCACACATAGCTATTGCTGTCACACTGTCACACATAGCTATTGCTGATACACTGTCACACATAGCTATTGCTGATACACTGTCACACATAGCTATTGCTGTCACACTGTCACACATAGCTATTGCTGACACACTGTCACACATAGCTATTGCTGACACACTGACACACATAGCTATTGCTGACACACTGACACACATAGCTATTGCTGACACACTGTCACACATAGCTATTGCTGATACACTGTCACACATAGCTATTGCTGATACACTGTCACACATAGCTATTGCTGTCACACTGACACACATAGCTATTGCTGATACACTGTCACACATAGCTATTGCTGTCACACTGTCACACATAGCTATTGCTGACACACTGTCACACATAGCTATTGCTGATACACTGACACACATAGCTATTGCTGTACACTGTCACACATAGCTATTGCTGACACACTGTCACACATAGCTATTGCTGATACACTGACACACATAGCTATTGCTGATACACTGACACACATAGCTATTGCTGACACACTGTCACACATAGCTATTGCTGATACACTGTCACACATAGCTATTGCTGACACACTGTCACACATAGCTATTGCTGACACACTGTCACACATAGCTATTGCTGACACACTGTCACACATAGCTATTGCTGACACACTGTCACACATAGCTATTGCTGACACACTGTCACACATAGCTATTGCTGATACACTGTCACACATAGCTATTGCTGATACACTGTCACACATAGCTATTGCTGTCACACTGTCACACATAGCTATTGCTGTCACACTGTCACACATAGCTATTGCTGACACACTGTCACACATAGCTATTGCTGTCACACTGTCACACATAGCTATTGCTGATACACTGTCACACATAGCTATTGCTGACACACTGTCACACATAGCTATTGCTGATACACTGACACACATAGCTATTGCTGATACACTGACACACATAGCTATTGCTGACACACTGTCACACATAGCTATTGCTGATACACTGTCACACATAGCTATTGCTGACACACTGTCACACATAGCTATTGCTGACACACTGTCACACATAGCTATTGGGGCCCCCTGTTGCCTGTCAACCCCCTTTTTGGGAAATACACGTCACACATAGCTTTGCTGACACACGTCACACATAGCTATTGCTGATCACTGACACACTAGCTATTGCTGATACACTGACACACATGCTATGGCTGACACACTGTCACACAGAGCTATTGCTGATACAGGTCAACATAGCTATTGCTGACACAACTGTCCACACATGCTATTGCTGACACACTGTCACACATAGCTATTTGCTGATACACTGTCACACATAGCTGATTGCTGTCACATGTCACACATAGCTATTGCCTGATACACTGTCACACATGGCTATGGCTTGTCACACTGTCCACATAGCTATTTGCTGACACACTTTGTCACACATAGCTATTGCTGTCACACTGTCACACATAGCTATTGCTGACACACTGTCACACATAGCTATTGCTGACACACTGTCACACATAGCTATTGCTGATACACTGTCACACATAGCTATTGCTGATACACTGACACACATAGCTATTGCTGATACACTGTCACACATAGCTATTGCTGACACACTGTCACACATAGCTATTGCTGACACACTGTCACACATAGCTATTGCTGATACACTGTCACACATAGCTATTGCTGTCACACTGTCACACATAGCTATTGCTGATACACTGTCACACATAGCTATTGCTGTCACACTGTCACACATAGCTATTGCTGATACACTGTCACACATAGCTATTGCTGTCACACTGTCACACATAGCTATTGCTGACACACTGTCACACATAGCTATTGCTGTCACACTGTCACACATAGCTATTGCTGATACACTGTCACACATAGCTATTGCTGATACACTGTCGCACATAGCTATTGCTGATACACTGTCGCACATAGCTATTGCTGTCACACTGTCGCACATAGCTATTGCTGATACACTGTCGCACATAGCTATTGCTGTCACACTGTCGCACATAGCTATTGCTGACACACTGTCGCACATAGCTATTGCTGACACACTGTCGCACATAGCTATTGCTGATACACTGTCGCACATAGCTATTGCTGATACACTGTCACACATAGCTATTGCTGTCACACTGTCACACATAGCTATTGCTGATACACTGTCACACATAGCTATTGCTGTCACACTGTCACACATAGCTATTGCTGACACACTGTCACACATAGCTATTGCTGTCACACTGTCACACATAGCTATTGCTGATACACTGTCACACATAGCTATTGCTGATACACTGACACACATAGCTATTGCTGATACACTGACACACATAGCTATTGCTGACACACTGTCACACATAGCTATTGCTGATACACTGTCACACATAGCTGTACCACGTCAAACATAGATATTGCTGACACACTGACACACATAGCTATTGCTGATCCACTGTCACACATAGCTATTTGCTGACACTGTCGCAATAGCTAGGCTGAACACTGTCACACAAGCATGCTGAACACTGTCACAAATAGCTATTGCTGGACCCCTGTCCACACATAGCTATTGCTGATACACTGACACACATAGCTATTGCTGATACACTGACACACATAGCTATTGCTGACACACTGTCACACATAGCTATTGCTGATACACTGTCACACATAGCTATTGCTGACACACTGTCACACATAGCTATTGCTGACACACTGTCACACATAGCTATTGCTGACACACTGTCACACATAGCTATTGCTGACACACTGTCACACATAGCTATTGCTGACACACTGTCACACATAGCTATTGCTGACACACTGTCACACATAGCTATTGCTGACACACTGTCACACATAGCTATTGCTGACACACTGTCACACATAGCTATTGCTGATACACTGTCACACATAGCTATTGCTGATACACTGTCACACATAGCTATTGCTGTCACACTGTCACACATAGCTATTGCTGATACACTGTCACACATAGCTATTGCTGTACACTGTCACACATAGCTATTGCTGACACACTGTCACACATAGCTATTGCTGATACACTGTCACACATAGCTATTGCTGATACACTGTCACACATAGCTATTGCTGATACACTGTCACACATAGC
>WLWD01002390.1_pt1 | contig 27065 bp, 18 predicted proteins | sample 6712731 | NCBI WGS metagenome assembly WLWD01 (sample SAMN12718690, study PRJNA576275) | sponge metagenome | isolation source: marine sponge | host: Mycale hentscheli | place: New Zealand: South Island, Marlborough, Capsize Point | collected 2014-11-01
AATTGAGATTATCAGAATGGCAGATGTTTGATACTACAAAAGTTAACAAATCAGGTAGGAGAGTGATTTTGTATTTGTTTGCTGAAATAAAAGGTCATAACTGCTATTATAGTGTTTGCATGAACTAAGCTAAAACAGTAACAATACTTATTTTTATGTTACCTAACTATCAGTCTCGCTTGCCATTTGTGCTCAAGCACACTACTAGTTGGCGAGCGAGCGGAGCGAGCGAGACAGTATTAGGGGGTGTATTAGGTAGTATTAGGGGTGGATAATGCAAAATCGGGAATATGTTATGTATGTATGAATGGTAACTATGCCCTTTAAACGCGCGCGCGGAAACACGGCTTTTTAGTCTTGACCCCAGTTTATTCTGAACTACAGCATTAAGCAAGAATTACTTTATACTTATGCTCCGAAGTGTGAGAAAATTCCTGCAAAAACGCTTGCTTTTCAAGAAACAAAAAGTTGATACGACCGGTTACTATGGCATTGAAGACCCTTTTCCAGACTTAATTTCAAAACTTCTCTGTTTTAGGGGGATACGGAGTGCCGATTGTTGATTGTCAAGAGTCATTGGTAGTCAGAATGCTGTAGTATTAATGCTAAGGAAGCTACTACTACTCGAGGGAAGCTGAGGTAAGTACGTAATTCCATATTTGTTAGCTAAATATGCAGAAATAACTCTGGCCTTTCTTTTTTGTAGCTAATAGCTTGTTGTCAACAGTGACTGGTAAATTCAAGTAGTCAGAATGGCTTAATTTTGATACTACGGAACTACAAAAGTTACCACTGCTCAAGAAAATGAGGTAAGAAAGTAATTTTATATTTGTGTGCTATTATTATGTTATTAAGTTCTGACCCTTCATAAAAACTAGATTGATACTTTCTCACATAATGGGGTCAGGAAAAAAGCAAAGAAAAAATGTGAAAAAATCTTAGTTGTCTCCGGGCATTCGAACCCATGGCCACTGGCTTTAGCCACCAGTGCTCTAACCACTGAGCTACGACAACCCTCGACTTCCAAGACCTTCACATCTCTCCTTTCCTTTATACCTGTTGAGTAGTACTGCTTGCTGCAGTCTCATACTCAAAAGACCACCAATTATGTGCCATCGAAACACCTTTTGGAGCCATAATTTGTGGATTAAAAAGGCTTTATCCTCACAATTGTCAAGAAAATTCCTGCGGAAAAGCCAAGACAAAAAGTTTCTACGATCGGTTACTGTGGCATTGAAGAACCTTTTCCAGACATAATTTCAGGACTGCGCCATTTTAGGGGAAATATGAAATGCCGATTGTTGGTTGTCAAGAGCCATTTGTAGTCAGAATGCCATAATAATGCTAAGGAAGCTACTACTACTGAGGGAAGCTGAGGTAAGTACGTAATTCCACATTTGTTAGCTAAATATACAAAAATAACTCTGGCCTTTCTTTTTTGTAGCTAAGAGCTTGTTGTCAACAGTGACTGGCAAATTCAAGTAGTCAGAATGGCTTAATTTTGATACTACGGAAGTTACCACTGCTCAAGACAATGAGGTAAGATAGCAATTTTGTATTTTTGTACTAAAATTGATTGTCTTTTGTTATTGTAGCAGAGAGCTTGTTGTCAAGAATTCATGGTAATTCAGATAGTCAAAGTAACTTAAATTTGATACTACAGAAGTTACCAATATTCAGGAAATCAGTAAACATAGTAACAATACTGTCATTATGTTACCTAACTAGCAGGCTAGCTCGCCATTTGTGCTCAAGCACACCACTAGTTGGCGAGCGAGCGAGACAGTATTAGGGATGGATAATGCAAAATTGGGTAATGTTATATATGTATGTATGTATGGATGGTACGTATGCCTCTCAAATACGCGGGGGAGGGCTTTTTTCCCCCTAAAAACACAGCTTTTCAGGCTTGACCCCAGTTTCTTGGGATAATGACATTAACCAAGTCTTACTTTAAACTTGGGCTAAAGATTGTGAGAGAATTCCTGCAAAAATGCTTGTTTTTCAAGTCACCAACAGTTACTGCGACCGGTTACTAAGACATTGAAGATCCTTTACTAGACTTAATTTTCAAAATTTAGCCATTATGGGAGTCTATGAAGTGCCAATAACAACTCAGGCCATTCTTTTTTGTATCTGAGAACTTGTTGTCAAGAGTGACTGGTAAATTCAAATAGTCAGAATGGCTTCAATTTGATACTACTTACCACTATGAGGTAAGAAGGTAGTTTTGTATTTGATTGCTAAAAATAATGTCTTTTGTTGTTGTAGCTTTGAACTATTCAAGAATTATCATCAATTCGGATAGTCTGAATGGCTTCAATTTGATACTACAGAAAGTACCAATACTCAGGAAATTTAGGTAAGTAGTAACTCTATAGTTGTTGTCTGAATTACAAAATTAACGCTGGCCTATTTTTTTTGTAGCTGAGAGCTTGTTCAAGAGTTACTGGGGATTATGGTAATCAGAATGGCTTAAGTTTGATAATACAGAGGTTACCATTACTCACGTAAGATAGCAATTTTGTATTTCTATGCTATTAATGTCCAACTGCTATTATATTACTGTTTTTAATTGAACTAAGTGGTACGTATGCTCCTTAAACGTGCGCGCAGGTTCCTTTTTCTCTCCTAAAAACATGGCTTTTAGGCTTAACCCCAGTTTCTCCTGATACTACAGCATTAAATTTTAAACTCTGGCTCAAAATTGTGAGAGAATTCCTCCGAAAACGCTTGTTTTTTAAGTCACACAAAATTGCTGCAACCGGTTACTATGACATTGAAGACCCTTTACCAGATGTAATAAAAACTCGCCATTTTTTTTAAGCTGCTTAGTGCCGTTTGGTTTGTTGGTTGTTAAGAGCCACTGGTAGTCAGAATAGCTTCTACAGAAACTGCCACTACTGGGGGAAGCTGAGATAAGTACATAATTCCATATTTGTTAGCTAAAATTACATTGATAACTCTGGCCTCATTTTTTTTTGTAGCTAGAGATTGTTCAAGAGTTACTGACAGAAGTAGACAGAATGGCTTAAATTTGATACTACAGACTTATCACTACTCAGGAAATTAAGGTAAGAAAGTAGTTCTGTATTTATTTGCTGTAATTAATGGTCAACTGCTATAAATAGAATAAAAAAATTATCATCATGATCTTATAGCAATTGTAGTTTTATGCAACCTATCAAGGCAGGCTCGCAGCCATTTGTGCTCAAACACCACTAGTTTATATATGCGTGGACATACGTATGACATTTTGTACTTTGACCCTCGCGTATTTTGTGTTAGCTCTGCTTTCGATCCCGTCCCAAATTTCACTGAATAGATTCTTCTGATTTATCGATCATTACCCATGTCACCCTAGAAATTGAATTGTTTATCGCATTGAATTCTTTTACGAGTGCCGTTAAAACACAAAAAACTTATCGGAGTTCCATTACTATTCGAGGTAGTGGCTGTGGTAAGCTAATACGCAGTTTGTCATGGTTGTAAGCCCTACGTAACAGTATTTACTTGAAAATTCATTGACCACTAGACTACTCACAAAGATAAGTCTTGTATAGGTACAGTATATCCTCCCTAATAGTCCACCTCCCTAGTAGTCCAATCCCTCTAATAGTCCACCAGATACCCATGACCCATTTGTACATGTGGGTGTAAACAATGCATGTGGGCATATGAATTTCATGCAAGTAAAAACCAGCTGCTAAGTGCAAGCTAAAACCTACTGTATGCTGGAGTGCACTCTAGTTAGAACCTGCTAGCTCTCTACAGTTCTTTATTAATGGCTCCTGGCCGAAAGAAGCCTTCAAGTCTGAGAGGTACTTCATCAAGAAAAGGTATCAAGTACACCACAACACAGCTGGCTTCAAAAAAGCAAAGGATTGAGCTCACACTAAAGCAGAAGTGTAATGTTATTGATCAAGCCCAAAAACAAGGCTTTCTGCCTGATTCTGTAGCAACAACATTGGTTAGAGTTAATCAGAGTATGCTTGCAAAACAATTCAATGTCACTGCAAAGACTATAAACCAGGTTCTGTGGAATGGGAAGAAGCTCAAGCAACAACTTCTAACTACATCTGGTGATCTTCGACGTAATCGTGAGATTAAGTACAGAGCTATAGAAGAAAAAGAAGTTGCATTTATTTCCCTTCTTCGTAATAGGCGTAAACCTATGCCTGTTTCATTGAGTATTGTGAAGGAATATGCTGAGCAAGTGGCCAAGTCCCTTGATGAGCATGAATTTAAAGCATCAAATGGCTGGTGGCAAAAGCTGATGAAAAGAAACAACATAGGTAAAAGTGTACGTCTACATGGGGAAGCTGGTGGTGTAAACCCTGATGAAATCAAAGATAAGATTCAGGAAATCAAAAAAAATTCTAGAGGAGTATGATTCGGAGCTTGTATACAACTGGGATGAAACTGGTTTGTACTTTCGATTGATACCCAGTGCGACTTATACAGCACCAAATGAACAACGACGGCGTGTACGGGGGACTAAAGAAGCTCAAAAAGCAAAGGATCGTGTCACCTCATTACATGCACTAATGCAACAGGCACACACGAGATTCCTCTTGCTATGATTGGTAAGGCAGCCAATCCTCGCTGCTTTCGGTCCTGCCATCTCCCTTACCATACAACTCTCAAAAAAAATGCTTGGAATGACCATGTAATAACTAAATGGTGGTTCCATGATGTATTTTTACCAGCAATTAGAAAGAGGACTTCCAGAAAAGTACTTCTTATTGCTGACAACTTTGGCTCCCATGATATAACTGATAGTACTGCACTTAAAGATCCACAGGTAGAATGGATTTTGCTACCACCAAACTGTACATCAATTCATCAACCCATGGACCCAGGGCATCATTGCTGCGCTCAAGAGAAATTACAAATCAAAGATGTTGCATGCAATGGTTAAAAACCTTGAAAGGTATGATGAGTTGCGAGCTGTTGGAGAGTCTCTCCCAGCAGGAGTTAGGGGGTTGAATCATGCATACCCACCAAACCTTCTAGATGCTGCAACTCTAGCACATGAGGTGTGGGAGTCAATTGACCAATCCCACCCTGGTAAACTTCTGGTTGAAAGCGAATATTTTGCCTGCATGTCAGGTAGAAAGTTTTGAAACTTACCGTCGTCCATTGGATCTCCCAGGTGTTGAAGAGTTAACTAGCTTGTTGCAGAATGTGACTATTAAATGTCAACTCTCCACACAAGACGAGAGTAATAGCCCTCCTCCTACCATTGAAAGAGAGCAGTTGATTGGCCAGTTGGTTGCTCTTCAAGATCAAGCTCAAAACGATCTTCCTGGTCTTGCTTGTGTACTGAATAACTGGTATGATATAGAAAATGATGATCTTGTTCGACATGATGAAGTTAAAATAGCACTTCAACAAGAAAATCTACTACAAGCATTTGACCCTAGCACTAGCCCTAGCAGCAGTACTGAGATGGTATCTCCAGAAGATTCATTGGATTCAGAAGATGACGAGGTACAACCACTCACTCGAATGGAAGCCCTCAATAGTGTGAACATTACTGAAGGCACTGAAATGGTCAGGAAAGTGCTTCAAATGATGGCAGTGTTAGGTGAAGATGACACTTCACACATGCTAACTACAGTATATCGCAAATGCCTCGACTTAAGGGTGGCCGCACATAGCAACGCGCACCGCACATAGTGTAGATCCGGACATTAATTTATTCCCCGCCAATACCCCACCATTCGATAATACGCGAGCAGAAACAATCGCGCAGTAGTAGCAGAAGTATAATTTGCGAAGTTGTGGTGTTTTAATTTAGCTTCTTGTTGTCTCATATTCGTTTATAGCAACTCTCCATACGTCGTCTGAGCTCACGCGGCAAGGTGCACCAGGCTGCCTCTCCTCCAGTAGCCGTTCTCCGGACTCTGCGCACCTGAACTCAAGCGGATGGATCCACCAGGCTCGATTTCTGCGGAGCGAAGACTTCCCAAGATGCGCAGATCTAATACCTTCACCTCTGGCTATCTCCAATAAACTGCTCTCTCTTCTGACTCTCTTGTTATTGTTCTATTGATGTTTGTTTACTCTTGATATAGGCGGGCTCTTTTTAGAACCAATACAAACTAATTGAGAAAAAAAATTGCTCGCGTACTCGTAGTACGAGATATGGGGGTGGGGCTATTTCTTAAGAATTGCGAGTGGAATTAAAGTTCCAAATTTTGTAACAGTTTTTCTTGGAATCTAATAATGAGAACGACATAAAAATTTTACACACGGGTAAACCAAAAAAAAATGAACTGCACCACGTAGAGAATTTTTCAATATCTTATAAATAGAAAAAATTGCGAATAAATCATAAGTAATATTGAAATGGAGAATAACTCTTTGTCTTGCAGTAGAGTATCGGCTCGGCTAGTAGTGCACCAAATTGCGGAGCTCCAACTTACCGCACCGCTCAAAAAAACTGCTACAAAGTTTTATAACCAGGCCCCGATATTTCTTCCAGATTCGCTCTAAAATTAGTGAGCGGCTCCTTCGGCAGGTACTTTGTCCTCGTGTAGTAGTGGAGAAGCCCCTGTAAGTATACAATAGTAGTAATCGTGCATAGCAACCATCAACAAAAAATTGCGTAGGCGGTGTGCGGCCACCCTTAAAAATTGAGAAAAGAAGGCTGAACACTAAGCAAACTGTCCTTAGGGATTTTTTTGTTTCAAATTAGTATGTACATGTATATGCATGCTTATACATGCCATAAACATGTTGATTTTCATTCAGAATTTAATAGTCCAGCACCTGTATTAGTCCAGGCCAGCTACCCAAACCACTAGGTGGACTATTAAGGAGGATATACTGTATGTTCAGTTGTGTGAAAATATTGTGCATTTATCACAAAGAAAACGTTTCAATTGTGTGACTTGTTTTTTGTTGCTTTATTTTTTTCAATTCAGAGAGTTGCGTGGAGTGGTTACTACGGCAATGAATACCCTTTACCGTATATATGTAATTAAAAAACTCGACTTTTTCTAGTATCTCGAGTGTTAGAGATAAAATCAACAATAGTGTAGATTTAGGCTCGCTCGCCATTTGTGCTCAAGCACATCACCAGTATGTAAATATTTTGCCGCTAATCAGTGCAGGTGCGGTCTTACGGCCAGGTTTTACCGTTTCAGCCTGGGTGTAGATTAGTGTAATTACTAAAGAGTCGGGGCTCTGGTTAATTCCTATCCTGTGTTACTCATTCAAGGTATAATTATACAAGTTTGATTGTCTCTACAGAAGCTTCACCACCAAGTAGTGAACAGTATGATATCTCAAAGGGAACTATGGGAGTTATTATAGGACTTTTATTGTTAATACAAATATTGAGTGAATAATTAGCTAGTAAAAAAAAAAACATTCTGTAATGTAGGCTAGCTTCTATTATTACCTAGGCAGAAAGAGAAGAAGCAGCTTAGTGGGAGTTGAATGTAGTTGTATTGGGTGGAATGCTTGGAAGAATTGTATGGATGGTATGAAGGTTCTGCAAAAGATGCTCTTTAGTTGTCAATGATATTATAAGCACTTTCTCATATCTGACTATGAGAATTGTAGGGGCAAGTTGTACAAGTTTGGCTGCTTTGGTAATGTTTTATTATAGTAGACTATTTTGTTGCAGGGATGGATCTAGCACTAATGACAGAGCGAGGGACCCAAAAATATTTAGCTAGGTCAAGTATTGTACATTCATCCTTACAATTTTTCAAAAACTTGATTGGTAGGGGGGGACGTAGTCTGGTATAGCCGGACCCTATACCAAACCGCTACACAGGGAAAGGGTCTGGTGTCAAACCTGTACACCAATTTGTATCAGATGACTACATTCCTGTGTGACCAATGAAATTTCTGTAGACATATCACATGATCAATTGAGGCTTTAAATGCCTGTGCAACCAGAGCAGGAGCGAATCAATTCGAATTCTTGTGCAGGTTATTGCTAAGCAACTGGACCGACTGCACACTATGAATTTTAAATTGGATTCCACCAGTGCAAGGAGTCTATAGGCCTGATACCAGACCCTTTTCCCCTGCGCAGTGGTTTGGTAAAGGGTCTGGCTATGCCAGAGACTGGGAAGGAGTGGGAGGGTCTAGCCCCCTTGCCCCCCCCCCTCCCTCCCCCTCCTGAATCCTCCCCTATGAGGGTCAGATTTCTATTAGAGAAGTTCCACTGTATTATTTACCTTGACTTTAACCCCCATGCTTTGATACTTATGCAGGAGCATGTCAAGACCTGTGAGTTCGAGTGCACCCAGTGTGGTCAAAGTCCGGGAAGGAACGGATCAGGTAGAGTTGGTCACTATTATAGTGAATCAGAAGCAGCAAGTGCAGAAGCACAATTCCTAGATAACGAGTCAATAATAGCTGACTACATTATTGAACAACAATAAACAGTACTTGTGGCTCGCAAACTTTTTTTTACATCATTTTGGCTCTAATAATATTTGTATTATTCATATTTCATTTTCAAGCATTTTCCCCCTAATATATTTGTCACTTTACAATAATGTTCTATGAAGATATTTGTGTTGTGTGAAGATTCAGTCATGGTAACAACAATGATACTGTTAGGGTAGTAACAAGTCTGGGAAGGGGAGAAGACAGAGGTAGAGTTGGTCACCATATAGTGAATCTGAAAAAGCACAGGCAGAAGCACAATTCAGAGACAATGAGACAGCTGCTTCTGTAAATGCTGAATACATTATTGATCAATAAACTGGAACAAGGTACATTATTTGAAGTTCTTAATGTCAGCAATGATGATATTACTGATAAAAAACAAACAAACTCTATGTAGTGATATTAAGCTATTTCATTTTTTACCAGATTGATGATGTCCTCACTAATGAAGTGATACAAAAGAGAATGTTTCGAGGTCAAGTCACTATTCACATTTTAGTGATGTAAAAACTATGATGAGAAAAAATTTAGTCATGGAAACAACAACAAATGATACTGTTAGAATAGTAACAAGTCTGGGAAGGGGAGAAGACAGAGGTAGAGTTGGTCACTATAATATAGTGAATCTGAAAAAGCACAGGCAGAAGCACAATTCAGAGACAATGAGACAGCTGCTTCTATAAATGCTGAATACAATATTGATCAATAAACAGGAACAAGGTACATTATTTGAAGTTCTTACTGTGATGATATTACTGATAAAAAAACTTTACGTAGTGATATTAAGCTACTAATGAAGTGCTTGATGTTCAGAGGTCAAGTCACTATTCACATTTCAGTGATGTTAAAACTATGATGAGAGAAAATTCAGTCATGGAAACAACAAATGATACTGTTAGAATAGTAGCAAGTCTGAGAAGGGGAGAAGACAGAGGTAGAGTTGGTCACTATAATGGGAATCTGAAAAAGCACAAGAAGAAGCACAATTCAGAAACAATGAGACAGCTGCGTCTCTAAATGTTGAATACATTATTGATCAATAAACTGGAACAAGGTACATCATTTGAAGTTCTTAATATCAGCATATGATGTCAGCGTTACCTTTACATTCTCCACTCTGCTTATTTGAAATTAGTATTTTTTTACATTTAATACCAGAATCATGATATTGTCACTAATGGAGTCGTGTTAGCAAGTACTCAGAGGCCAAGTCCAACTTCATGTACAATAACTCTGACATTTATTGTTGAGGCAGAAGGTGCCATCATAAAATGTACTGGGTTGGAGGTGGAAGAGGATGATGATGAAGATAAACTACTTCACAGAAACTGAGAAAGCACAGACAGAAGCTCAATTCAAAGATAATGAAACAGATGTGTCTACCAGTGGTCAATATTCGATATGGTGTATTTTTACAACTGTATGCTGCATATATACTTGATTTTTCTGTTTTCATGAAAATGCTGTTTTTTACATGTTTGTCTTTATAATTTCAGATGAATTTACTTTTTTGCATTTGTATTGTGTGAATTCTTACATATTTTTATGCGTGCACATTTAATTGGATCAATAAAATGTTTTCATCCATTTTATTAAATCAACACTCTTATTGATACATATCAGCTGATAGCTATGTGCATGCAGGTGGGGTTCAGGGAGATATTGGTAACTCCCCTTTATATTCATAGTTGAAGGGGATGGAAGTTGAATGGTGGTGCACTGTGTAGTTTGCAAACCATAGTGTTATTAAGACACTATATGAATTAAATGCTGCTGCATTATCAGAAGCTTAGCTTGGCAAGCATTTTCATACTAAAATGGGGCTAACATCATCTCAGGAATTTTCATCTTATTTAGTAAAGGAAAATTAACAGTAGATGAGACCAGACCTTGTAAGTAAAAGTATATAACATGGTTTACTGAATGAGGTCTTTGCTGGGCCAATTTACTGGACACCAGTTGTACAATATCAAAATGAGGATAAACAAACTCACTCTAGTAATTTACGGAGTGTCCTCTCATCTGCAAGTGTTTTCAGAAGACTTTTGAATTGCCCTGCTGCTATGATAATTGGTAGCAATCTGGTTCCAAGAAAGTTTGTTGAAGAATTGTCCAAGTGGTCTGCCATTTATTTCACATGATTCAATCGGTGATTTCTGACATCAGAAATATTCTTGACTCCTTTAATAAATTGTGCTTTATGTGGACCTTGTTCTCTTCTTCTGTCTTTGAAAATAAAGATAAGGGTCATTTAAGCCATTCTCCAATTGGATTAAAACCACAGCAGTGTCTTCTGGATCATTCAAAGCTGAAATGTGAACATGACTGCCTAGAACTCTGAAATATGAGGGGTGGTATTATTAACCCTCAGCGCGCATGCACGATAATGTTGTAGCAGTCGTCATGTCTTGTCTGTTACACTCTGATTTGTTACAGACAAATAACCTTTGATTTAAGTATGAACTTACTCAGGATGAAGATTGAGCACATTGTGTTGTGCTACTTTTTTTAATTTCGGTAACCTGGGTGGTGCCAACAGACAAGGTTTAACTTGGCATCAGTAGGAAGAGAAGCCATCTCCAACAAGCACTGGGTAAGATAGCGTGCATAGTGAAAAAGCAAAAATTCGCTGAAATCTGTTTAGTACTTAGCCATGTATACAATCCTAAACATAATGTTATAAATTGATTCTACACATCCCAAAATCCCATGGAAGATTCATTTTACTTAATTCGATGACAAGAGGCTGTAGAGCATAATTTAATATTAGCGTCACACAACAAACTGGACTTTGTCCTTAACCGTATCAGCCTTGGCAACAGCCACTGTCATGCTAAACTCTCTCCCTTCAAATGAAAAGGGAACTACAGCAAATTGCAACAACACAGGTTTACCAGACAATCCCTTTACATATACCCAATCTTGCAGTAATTGCAGTTCATACACAAGTTTCCCTGGCACAATCATCACTTCAGCTCCAGTATCTGGAGCAATTGTACAAGTGAAACCATTCACTCCACCTTCCACCCACTTGTATGCTTTGTGTGCATTCTAGCCTGGCTGTCTGTCAGAGTTGTTGCCTCCATCAGATCAGTGGCACACTCCACTTTGGCAGCATTCAAAATTCCTTGTTCCAAAATACCCAAAGTTTCCCTGGTGCTACAGAGCAGCTCCACGCTCCCACACAAAGCCTGAATATGCCTCAACCTAGCAACCAACCACCGTCTCCTTAGCTTTAGAACTTAACTTGTGAATCAAAACTCTCCTCCAATGCCTCTTCTTAACACTCAATCAGTCAATTCTGCCTCCAATATCCTCACATTTCTCCTGTCACTCTTCCTTTCCTTGTATAGCAGGTTCAGTGCTCTCAGCATGGCTGCATCCCTAGATGTTCCAACTTCCTCACCCTCCTCACTCTCACTCAACTCTAAATCCTCTTCAAGCCCTTTATCCTCAGGCTTGCTCTTTATTATTCATCCTCCCCCAGTCCCACTGGCGGATCACTATCTTCTAAAAAATCAACAGCTTTCTCCATTCCCATAGCTCCTCTGAACTCACTCTCTATGCTCATCCCAAGTACAGCAGTCTCCCCACTCACCATGCCATCAGCACTGGGCATGTGTTTTCCCTTTCCTTTCTTCTTCTTCTTGACTGCCATCCTCACAGGGTTTCTGTGGACTTTGGATCAGAAGAAGACTCCTGCAAACACAAAATAATAAAGACAACACCGATGTCAATAGGATGAACACCAATGCAATTCCGCTGTGGAAGTGATGGTGCCTGTTACTAGCAGAATCAGCTTCCGGTCTTCAGTAACGTTTCTCAATGGCTCAGGGACTTCTTCTCAATAGGAGGAGAACCACCACTAGCCACCAGTTGTGGGAGGTTGGGGCAAAGGTTTAAGTCTGGCCTTCTCTTGATTATGCTGCCACCACAGGATTAAGAGTTCTCTTTCTCTGGGATTCACTGGTTGTAGCTAGTCCCACTGTGATAAGTCCAGATAATTAAGTTTTAATTCAATTACTTGACAACACACAGGTAAGTTACAAGAAATAAAAACTATGAAAAACCTGAAACCTGACCTTCTGTCTCTGTTCCTTCCAATATATATCTAACTATTGCACAACTCAATAACAACTCAATAACAACTATTGCACAACTAATTAACAACTATTGCGCAACTAATTAACAGTTCAATTGTCACATTCCAGCTCATCCTCTTCTTGTTATTCTTCACCTTGCTCTTTCCCATCTCTCTCTTTTCTCTTGTTGTTCTTCACTTTGCTCTTCTCTTGTTGTCCAGTTCCACATCAACCTCTCCAGAAAAAACATCATTCTCATAAATAATGGGCTTCACGTGTATGTCGAATTTTCAACACTATTTTATTCTGAAGTTTCAAACAACAGTTGAGCTGCATAATTTGATAACCAGGCTCCAGGAATATGACAAAAAGTGAAGTATACATGAACATGAGGCGAATTCATCATTTTCTTTGAATACTTCTAGATGTTTTTGTCTCAATTTATCATCACTTGTTCTGCAGAGGTCTCCCATGAATACAATAGCTAGTAATAGTTAAAATAGTTTTTTTGATTACATATTGTACATCTTTTTTTCAGACTTTAAAGATGTGTGAAAGTAACCTTTAATTATTGCTTACTCTAAATTTAAATATTCGTAAATGACAATATAGAGGAAATGACGTGAATTTATTAATAATATACTACAGCCTAACATATTGCTTTAGCTATATAGAGTTTTATCTTATACAAAGTTGTGGAAAGTTTGGTAAAAGATTTCCTCTACAATGCAGGATATTAGAAAGGAGTTTAGTATTTTAGCTAGTCGTAGCATGAAATTTGTTTAAAATGTTTTGGTAGTCAGTGAAACTGAAGAAGGTCCTCGGTCTGAAACATTTTCTTTTTAAGAAAACTCATGCTGAACTCATGCTATGACAAGCTAAACAACTTCCTAATTAATTTATTCTACATAGCAATGAGTCTATATTATTAACATAGGATGTGTATGTTCATGTCATTTAATTTGTTTGTAAGTTATCACTACATGAAGCAACTTGGTGAATATCATAAAAACTGTCAATGTGCCAAGGACACTGGGGACACCAACTTTAATTATTCAATAGTGCAGTGACTAAGCAAGGAATATTGAGGCTGGAAATGACCTGAGGGCATGTTACACTAACAGATATCTTGCTAGAATGTGTTAGTTGTGATGTGTTTATATGTAAGAAAGATCGTAGTCATGATTTGTAGCCACTGTGATAATACTATAGCTATATTTGTCATTGCATACTACTAAAAATGAGAAAAATGATCAGAAGAAAAGCCAGTAAACTTTGTGTGGAAGGACAACCTCAAAATTAAAGGAGAATAGTGACACAAGAGAAGGAATGTGCACTTGGCATGCACACACACATGATATATATATATATAATGTATTTAATTATATATATAATATACTTCATTTCTGTTTTTTATGTGTATTCTATTTCTATAAACATATTTTTGCTATAATACTTTTGAACATACTAAATGTGTAAAAAGGAGCGTATAGTGGAATATTAGTTGCAATAGCAAGATTGTACCTAATGATTAATTGCAAACTTGAACGCCATAAATTTTACAAGACAAGTGAAGATAATATATAGCTAGCTAGCTAACAGAATAGCTATCTAGCAACTTTACAAATACATGAGCTTTGTGAACGCTGCTGACATTAACAATTAACTCCCAAAAACCTTACCATATCCGTTGTGATGGATGGAAGATCTTGACTGGAAGCTACTACAGGTGGCATAACAAATTCTTCTCCAAGAACTGACTTAGCAAACCACAGGATATAATGCTATGAAAAGAAAAGAAAAACAGCAAAGAGCTACAGAGACAGAATGGGAGAGACGTTCACAGTTAAATCTTACAAAGTTAGCCGAGTTCATTAATTTTTTTAGCGGCAATGGTAAGTTAACTTCATTAATGCGCTGTTTGTCATAACTATATGCCTTACGTATCATATTCATTCTTATCTGAAAGTCCAAAGTCCAATAGTCAAGTCACTAAGAGAATACAATGTAATGCGATATCTACTAGACTGGATTCATTCCTCTTTCAACATGGATGCATTCCTGTTTTAATACTGGATTCATTCCTGTTTTAACATTGGATTCATTCCTGCTTTAGTACTGGATTTATTCACTGGATTCATTCCTGCTTTAATACTGAATTCATTCTTGTTTTAACATTGGATTCATTCCTGTTGGAACACTCCGGTTTTAAAACTGGATTAACGAGACGCGTAGGCGTTCGGCGCACAACTAAGAGTTCAAAGTTCATTGGATTCATTCCTGTATTTAGCCGCTCGTCTAAAATGACAATGAGTAGCATAAGTCATACAATAGTCAAAACTATCTACTACAATGAAGACAAGTTAGAAGAACATTTACATTTGAAAGTTGACATAAGACATAGTTTTTGTACGAAATCACTGAACATAAAAAATTATTCAGCATTTATATATGCATCTGTTTTATTATGGAGTTTCAGAAACAGTGACGTCGTGGTCTATTATAACATCCTCTCCCACTTCCAGCCTTGTATTAAACTTGACATTGTCTCCTTCTGTCTCAACTTTAACTGTCACAGTTGTTGTTTGTGAAGTTGGACTTTGCCTCTGGGTATTCTCTTCACTTGCTTGTGTTACTCCATTAGTGACAGCATCACCATTCTGAAAAATAAAGAAGGAAATGGTTTATACAAATTTTGGGTGAGACTACACATTATTATTATATACACATACATACAAAGGTACTTATTTTGTATAACCTTATTGCAGACCATATATTCTACATTGATGCCAAAAAATCCTAAAATGGTCATTCTTTTGTGCCAATATCTGTGTCAGCTGTTCTCCTAGAACAGCTGGTTAACGAGACTGCTATTATATGCAGTTACAAATGTCACATGTAGTCCATTACACAAGACTATTGGTTTAGTTTATGCGGTGGTGAGAGTTGCAAGCATGAGCGCATATGCAGCCAAATACCTGAGCATTTCAGTGTGCTGCTAAATCAAGAGAGTTTGTGGTAATAAAAGCTGCAGCTTATACTAAGTTCTCCTTAAGCTAAAACTAACATGACTCCATGACGCCGACCCATTACCTATTCATATGTGACCGTCTACAGGAAAACCAGGCACAACGCGGCACCCTTCGAAAAAAAATTGTTTGCACTTACAGAGTTGTCGGCGTCCAGATATTGAGCTCTCCAAGTTTTATCGTCGCAGCTTAAGTCATTCCCGCTATAATAGACCTAACCGTTTCCTTCCGTCGGCTTGAAACAATACAATTTTAAGAAATCGATCGATCTTTTCTCGACATTTACGCACGCCGCATTGTGCCCGGTTTTCCCGTAGACGGTCACATATGTTGATATGTTTAAACTGTCCAAATTGATGACCCTGTACCCATTGTGCTGTCCCATTACCTTGGATGTCTAGAATTTACATACTGTACTATATGGAGAAAACTTCTTTTTATATTGATGAAACTCTTCATATCCTAGACTCTACTGACTTACCTTTTGGGATTCCTTGTTCAACTGGACTGGAGGAGACTGTGACTGCATGTTAGCATCACCAGAAGATGTACCTGCGTATGGATCAAACTTCTTATACTTGACACTAGGAAGTTGACTGTCTCCATTTTCCTCATTCTCTGAGAACTTTCTCCTGCAATTTCTTTCCATGCTATTTTTACATTAAGAATTTAGTTATTTTAAATCTTATATGTGACAGCTAACTAACAACAACAACAAAAAAACAACTAAGGTAAACAACTAATAGTAACATGACATGTGCACACCAACCAAAGTGAACTAATCCATGCCCTTCCAAGAAAGAAATATTCCCAATCAAACAAGTGAAGACCATGTAGCCTTTAATGGCACTCCCTCACCTAAGTCGTTCTGACATCGTGTTCTGCTGGTGAAAGTGTTATCAACTGGATAGCCAATAGTGAAATCAAGAGAACTTGTTAGTATTATAACTTGATAAATTCTAATGAAGATCAGCATGCTCACCTTTTACAGCAGGATGTCTCAAAGGCATTAATTTTAGGCCATGGCTCAGCACCAAGTGTCCGACCGAGAAATACAGGAGGTTACTCAACATCCTGATCGAACCAATCTCAAACTGAAGAAATTTCCGTTGAACTCCTCTGGAACCACCCTTTTGTGTGATGTCTCCACTGGCGCGTACAGACCCATGGTGCCCGCCTGCATGCGTCGTCTGGTGTTCGACACCTTGCACTCGTTGTCACACCTGGGCATAAATGCAACTCGACGACTCATCACATCCCGATTTGTATGGTCACACATTAATCGTGATGTTGGACAGTGGAGCAAGGAGTGTTTGGACTGCCAACGCAACAAGGTCAATAGGCACACTTGAGCTCCTCATTCCCCCTTTGCACCGCTTTGACTCCATTCATCTGGACTTGGTTGGACCTTTGCCCATTTCTAATGGCTACAGGTATATTCTCACAGTGATCGACAGGTTCACTCGTTGGCCGGAAGCCTTTCCACTCAGATATTCGAGCTGAAACCATCGCACGAACCTTCTTACAAGGTTGGATAGCGAGATTTGGTACGCCCACCTCCATTACAACAGACAGAGGTAGCCAGTTCCAGTCTGGGCTGTGGAGCAATCTCACGGCTGCACTTGGATCACACCGTCTGAGGACCACTGCCTACCACCCTCAGTCGAATGGGTGATTGAGCGGTTTCATCGTCATCTGAAAGGCGCTCTGAAATGTCACCAGCCGCAAGATTGATGGACGGACGCCCTACCGTGGGTGCTGCTAGGAATCCGGTCTGCAGTTAAGGACGACAGCAAGTGCACTGCAGCTGAGATGGTGTATGATAGCCCACTTCGGGTCCCAGGAGAATTCGCCTCCCCACATCCCCAGAGAGACACTATCACTGATCCATCCACCTATGCTAGACAACTCCGTGCAACCATGACTTCGCTTAGCCCTATAGCAAGCCGTCTTCTTCCTTCAATCTCCACTTACCTTCCCACAGCACTTGGTTCTTGCACTCACGTCTTCATCCGCCGTGACTCTGTCAAGAAGCCGTTACAGTCACCCTATGACGGCCCATTTCGTGTAGTTCGTCGAACTCCCAAGTACTACCAGATAGAGATGTATGGAAGACACGATACAGTCTCAGTGGACAGACTTAAACCTGCACATGTGGATGTCACAATATCCAGGTCTCCACCAGCAGTAGGTGCTCCACATAGCCCACCCGGTCATCAGTCGCCTTCGACCTCTATTTCTCCGCCGAATTCATCACCAATAGCTCCAGTGCCTACAACATCATCATCATCACTTTCGTTGCCTGCGTCTTCACCCTCAGCACCATCTTCACGCCGACTTCGCCATCCTCAGCAACTACCCCACCTGTTTTTACCAGATCAGGTCGACGAGTTCGCTTTCCTCAACATCTTATTGATTGAGCGTTGTCATTGGCAGGGGAGTAATGTGGCGAGTTAGCGAACTTTGAACTTTCATTACATTGAACACTACGGGTTGGAATATTCTGTGACCTTTTTGAACTTGCCATAATATAGTGTATATATTATATATATACCAAAATCTCAATTGAGACTTGTTAGTGAGAACACTTTATTCAAATTAATGGAATCAATTTAAGTGATTGTTTGGCATACATATCGGCACAAATAAACGGCCATTTTAGGGTTTTTTGACATTAATGTACACATACATAGTCTGCAATAAGGTTATATAAAATAAGTATCATTGTAAGTATGTGTATATAATAATATGTAGTCTCACCCAAAATTTGTGTAAAACCATTTCCTTCTTTATTCTTTAGACTGGTGATGCTGTCAATGGAGTAACACAAGCAAGTGAAGAAAATACCCATAGGCAAAATCCAAGTTCACAAACAACTCTGACAGATAGAGTTGAGACAGAAGGAGACAATGTCAGGTGTAATACAAGGCTGGACGGTGGGAGAGGATGTTATAATAGACCACTACCTGTTTCTGAAACTCCATAATAAAACAGATGCATAGCTATATAAATGCTGAATAATTTTTTGATGTTCAATGACTTTGTACAGAAAACTATGTCTGAATGTCAACTTTCACATTTAAATATTCCTCTAACTTGTCTTCATTGTAGATGTTTTGACTTCTTTTGAATGACTTATGCAACTCATTATCATTTTATTAATTTTGAACAAATTTGTATGCATCTAATTAAGCGCCAATATTTAATAATTGTATCTGAATGGCTATTTCAATGATAAATATGACCATTTCAAGAGTGAAGTAGTGGGATTAATGGTCATGAATTCTGCAGCTTTTTAGGAAAAGTTGAATCACGTACAATAAAACCAATATACACATGTTTCTCCACTAGAGAAAATGAAGTTACCTATTAGGTGACATTTAGCTAGTCAACCTCTCCAGAAAAAAAAAATCTTTCTCATAGATAATGGGCTCCACATGTATGTCAAATTTAAGCTTCCCACACTATTGTATCCCAAATTTACAAACAAAAATTAAGCATGGCAAAAAGTGAAGTAGTATACATGAATATGAGGCATCACAAAATACAATTGAATTAATTATTTTTTCTTTGAATACTTTTAGATGTTTTTCATCTAAATTTATCATCGCTTGTTCTCTACTAATAATATTTAACTTAGTTTTGGATTACATGTTGTACATCCTTTTTTTCAGACTAAAAAGTGTGAAAGTAACCTTTTATTATTGCTTACTCTAATGTTTAAGTATTCGATGACAATATCCTATGTTAATAGACTCATTTCCATGTAGAATAAATTAGTTAGGAAGTTTGTTTAGCCTGTCATAGCACGCATTTTGTTAATAAAATGTTTCGGCCGAGGACCTTCTTCGTTTCACTGACTACCAAAACATTTTAAACAATATTCATGCTATGATTAGCTAAAATACTAAACTCCCTTACTAATATCCTACGTTGTCAAGGAACAACTCTTACCAAAATCAGGATAGAATAATATTCTTTAGAAGTGTTCATAGCATACCAGTTTATACATGCAGCACTATGTTTTTGCTTTGATTATAGATTATTGAGCATATTTATATATTATCACCTCAACAATGCAATATTTATTTTTCACCTTGCGATAAGGTCATGTTTGAGAAATGATATCTTGTTGGAATGTGTCAGTTGTGACGTATTTATATGTAAGAAAGATCGTAGTCATAATTTGTAGCCACTGTGATAATACTGTATAGCTACACTGTTGTATACAGTATTGTCATTGCATATCATGTTTTGATAGCTAGATGATGATCAGATGTCATTTGGATTACAGTGTATATCACCTTAACCCCTCACTGTAAAAAAGTGCATATTCCATGTACAAATCTTGCTATATATTGTAATCAGTGAACCAATATAATATTTAGTCCAAACAGTAACAACGACAGTAAGAGAAAGAAAAGTGACAATATAATACACATGGTCAGTCCTACTGCACACTGACTACTCATATAAACTGTTTCATGAATTAGTATTCACTGCAATAGAACACTTTTGACTGTATCAATGCTTCCCCCCTCCCTTGCTAAAAGCTTGACCAGTACTGCCAAAAATTTCAGCTCACAAGAGCTACCCAAAATAGAGTGTTATAGATATACAGGGGGCAGGAACTAGAAATTAAAAGATGAGGCAAACGTTCTTTGGTTACTAATCACACCCAGATTTATATCCGCAACCATTTTAATAAATTAAAAGTCTATAAATACACAAATAAAAGAGAATAGATAAATAACATCTGATAAAATTAACGGCTGTTTCCCAGGACCTTGCATCTCTGCCAACTAGATGCTAACTTAAAAGTTGGTAAGACTGAATGGAGTCGCTCCTAATCAGCTTTTTTTTTTTTATTTAGTAAGTTTGTGGCAAAAATGCAAGAGTTGTTCTCTTCTAGTTACTTTGAAGTGATTTTGCTTATTGCGATGGGAAGGAGGGATTGATTTGTCACGAAAAATTTGGTCCCCTGTAAAATAGGTCTGGCCAGACCAAACATTGCCATCATATATTGTCCGCCCCAGTCACTGACGGTTCCCCAACGCAGCAAGCTTAGTTGTGAGTGAGGTGGATGAACAAACAGACTCAGAACTTTTCACTATTGAGAGAGCCTGTCGCTACCTGTCAAATACCATCCAAATACTACTAAAAATGAGAAAAACAATCGAAGAAAAGCCAGTAAACTTTGTGTGGAATGAGGACCTGGTAATTGTTGTTTCTCTATGACCCGGCAACTTAACCCCATGAAACACTACTTTCATAGATTGTTGAGAAATAAAAGGAGAATAGTAACACTAGAGAAGGAATGTGCACTTGGCATGCCCACACCATATATAATAGATATACATATATTATATTGTTCATTTCTTTTTTTATGTGTATTCTATTTCTGTAAACATTTTTTTTGCTATGATATTTTTGAAACATACTATGTGGAATATTAGTTGCAATAGCAAGATTGTACCTAATGGTTATTTGTAAACCTGAACACCATCACCATAAAATTTTTACGAGACCAGCTATGATAATATATAGCTAGCTAGCTAAGAGAATAGCTAGCTAGCTAGCCACTTTACAAATACATAAGCTTGGTGAATGATGACATTAACTATTAACTCCCCAAAATCCTTACCATAGTGTTGTTAACTTTAATAGTGCATTCAAAACTGGGGGACCATCTGTACAGTCCTTTTAGCAGCTAGTGCTTAGGCAATGCTGACACTAAAGTATTAAGCACTGAGCAAATCCCATTGATCGCCTCAATGCTAATTATGGCCCTGACCAAGGGGATTAATTTTTTTTTTTTAACTTTCCTAAAGTCAATAAGCTAATGAGTGAACACTTTTGATGATATTTTGTCCAATATGGTAACATTTGATCTGAGAAAAAACAAACAACAAAACCAGCTATCCCTCACCATTCCTCGCCCACACCAACCAGATTTTCTGGGACTAATATACGATGAGGAACTAAATATAAATTCATATAGCATAGTTTAGTCCCGTGTAGCCAGACCCTATGCGCAGAGGTTAGGTAAAGGGTCTACATCTTTACTATAAATGACGTGTCATGTTCAGCACGCGCGCTACGTAACGTGAGTAAGAGTGAAAGTTATTCTCCATCTTCATCTCCGTGCGTAACAAAAATGTCGGAACGACTCAGGTGAGGGAGTGCCATTAAAGGCTATATATGGTCTTCACTTGTTTGATTGGGAATATTTCTTTCTTGGAAGGGCATGGGTTAGTATACAAGTTCACTTTGGTTGGTGTGCACATAATTTCTATTAGTTGTATGCCCTCAGTTCTTTTACCTTAGTTTTTTTTTTGTTGTTGGTTAGCTGTCACAATGATATAGCTATTAACAACTGATATAAAATTTAAAATACATAAATTCTTAATGTAAATAGCATGGAAAGAAATTGCAAGAGAAAGTTCTCAGAGAATGAGGAAAATGGAGACAGTCAACTCCCTAGTGTCAAGTATAAGCAGTTGGATCCATACGCAGGTACATCTTCTGGTGTTGCTAGCATGCAGTCACAGTCTCCTCCAGTCCAGTTGAACGAGGAATCCAAAAGGTAAGTCAAAAGAGTCTAGGCCTAGATATGAAGAGTTTCATCATCAATATAAAACGAAGTTTTCTCCATATATAGTACAGCATGTAAATTCTAGACATCCAAGGTAATGGGACAGCACAACGGGTACAGGGTCATCAATTTGGACAGTTTTAACATATCAACATATGAATAGGTACGGGGTCGGCATCATGGGAGTCTTGTTAGTTTTAGCTTAAGGAGAACTTAGTATAAGCTGCAGCTTTTATTTATACCATAAACTCTCTTGATTTAGCAGCACACTGAAATGCTCAGGTATTTGGCTGCATATGCGCTCATGCTTGCAACTCTCACCACCGCATAATATTAAACCAATAGTCTTGTGATATTCTCTAGTATTAAGTGAATAGCTAATATATGTGACCGAATTTGTGAAAACTCGGCTAAACGCGGCATCTAAAGCTTTCTAATTTATTCTACCAGTAGGCTGCACGGGGCCTTGGGATGCCGTCCTCCTAATTTAGAAGCTGTAGCACAAGCCGTCTTCGCCCTACGCACTACAACACTTCAGTATTTTTGCTAAACTTATTATTGCTGATTTCGAAAAAAAAAAAAGCCAGGTAAAGGCGTTGCTAAGGTCAGGGGGCGTGCCTTGTGTCCGTATACTATTACTGCGTGTCTCCGCGACACTATGTAATAAACCGATTACAGGCAGATTGAAAGAAGTCTAAAAGGCTTAATGCAGGGCTCCTTAAGAAACTATGATGGCGAGAATTGCGTGAGTACGTGAATTATGTAGAATAGTAAGTGAATTAGTTAGCTAAAGTTTTTTCCCCGCTGTTAGTGAAAAGCCCGCCAATAATTTCTTAGCAACTCTCCGTACACGAGTCCAACCGGCTAGTGTTTCTAGCCTCCTAGTGTGAGTTCTAGAGCACGCCAGAGCTTACAACTGCGTCATAAGCTAGAGCTAACTGGTGTCTATCCATTTCTGCCATAAAAATTTTTTCGAAAAAAATCGACCCATAAGGCTTTATCCGGGGATACTGAAAAAAATTGTTTGCCGCGTTTAGGCCGATTTTCCCAAAACCGGTCACATATGTGTAATGGACTACATGTGACATTTGTAACTGCATTATAATATTAGTCTCGTTAACCAGCTGTTCTAGGAGAACGTCTGATAACTTTTGCCAGGTTTCCGAGAATGCTGGAATGCAGTTAATTTTTTTTTGTGACATCATAGACTTGCACGATGTCTACTGAGCACATAATCACGAAATAAAATGCAGCAAGTGTAGAGTTGAGTAATTGTGGTCAATGTGTAAGAGTGATACTCACGTAACTGTGTGGCAATTTCACAAACCTGACAAAAGTTAATTGACGTTCTCCTTCCCCTTTGCCATGCCCCTTTATGCGTGGAGAGTGGCTGGTTCACAAGACTAATAATATATTTGAATACTGACATTTGTGGTGACTATTGGAATTTACAGGGTAGGAACCTTGGGGCAGACTGAAACATTATTTACTTCGTCACAACCTAACAAAGCACAGTGGAGTATAATTGTTACCAATAGACTGAACTACTTCTTTGTTGTAACTAACAGGTGCATGTTGACTTGAGCAATACTATTAAAGAGGGAACCAGATGAGTTATATATTCTTTGGTATACAATGAATAACGATCATTACAATGAATTGCGCTGTTCTAGGGAAAGTGAGGCTAAAGGAGAACATGATGAGGTATTGAAAATAGATACAGGAACAGAACATGGATCTGGACTGGCATGTACTTGTGGTGCCCTTAACTACTTAATTTGTTTCGGGGGGCCATTTGGCTTAATAACCGTGAGTGGTATGGAGCAAGCTAGGGAGAAGGACAGCTTGTACTCTCCTTACATTTAAAGCAAACAGTATTTTAAATGGAAATGTGTTTATAAGGTCACATTAATGTGCACACGTGGTGGGTGGTGAAGGGAGAAAACTTTCCAGCTAATGTCAAAAAGATCAACTGTGTTTTTTTTTTTTGCCACTGGTATTTACAAAACACTTCTCAATGAGCCAATAATGTAGCCTAAACGTAGAAGAGTGGTGGTGCAACTAATCCTACTAATGAGGCAAGTTCTGCTGATGGAAGTGAAACCAGAACCAGATCACTTCCAAGGTAGATGTGTTCCAGCGTCCCTCACCAGCACATTGACATCACCTGCTAACTTAGATGGTACAGAGCCTATATCCATTATGACAATAAGAGATAGAATCAGATGATGCTTGGAGCAACAAATGATGATAATGAGACCACAGGACATTTTATTTTTGTGAATATGTTTGTTCAAATTAATGGAATGATAACTTTTATTCAAGTGATTGTGTCGTGGCACAGATATTGGCAATGTAGAATATATGGTCTGCAATAAGGTTATACAAAATAAGTATCATTGTATGTATGTGTATATAATGTGTAGTCTCACCCAAAATATGTATAAAACCATTTCCTTCTTTATTTTTCAGAATGGTGATGCTTGTCACTATGGGAAGGAAGCACACACAATTATGAAGAATACCCAGAGGCAATCCAGTTTACAGTTGAACAGAAGGAGACAATTCAGGTGTACTACAAAGGCTGAGGTAGAGAGGTTATTATAATAGACCCATATAAGAGAAAGAAAAGTGGCAATATAATCCACCATGGTCATTCCTACTGCACCTGACTAATCATATAACGTCTGTTTTCCATGAATATATATTCTGCAATAAGGTTATAACATACAAAATCAGTATCAATATTGTTTATGTATGTGTATTATGTGTAGTCTCACCGCAAAATATGTATAAAACTAAACCATTTCCTTCTTTATTTTTCAGAATGGTGATGCTGTCACTAATGGAACAACACAAGCAAGTGAAGAGAATACCCAGAGGCAAAGTCCAGTTACAGTTGAGACAGAAGGAGACAATGTCAGGTGTACTACAAGGCTGGAGGTAGGAGAGGGTATTATAATAGACCACTATAAGAGAAAGAAAAGTGACAATATAATACACATGGTCAGTCCTACTGCACACTGACTAATCATATAAACTCTGTTTCATGAATATATGGTCTGCAATAAGGTTATACAAAATATGTATCATTGTATGTATGTGTATATAATGTGTAGTCTCACCCAAAATATGTATAAAACCATTTCCTTCTTTATTTTTCAGAATGGTGATGCTGTCACTAATGGAACAACACAAGCAAGTGAAGAGAATACCCAGAGGCAAAGTCCAGTTACAGTTGAGACAGAAGGAGACAATGTCAGGTGTACTACAAGGCTGGAGGTAGGAGAGGGTATTATAATAGACCACTATAAGAGAAAGAAAAGTGACAATATAATACACATGGTCAGTCCTACTGCACACTGACTAATCATATAAACTCTGTTTCATGAATATATAGTCTGCAATAAGGTTATACAAAATAAGTATCATTGTATGTATGTGTATATAATGTGTAGTCTCACCCAAAATATGTATAAAACCATTTCCTTCTTCATTTTTCAGAATGGTGATGCTGTCACTAATGGAACAACACAAGCAAGTGAAGAGAATACCCAGAGGCAAAGTCCAGTTACAGCTGAGACAGAAGGAGATAATGTCAGGTGTACTACAAGGCTGGAGGTGGGAGAGGGTATTATAATAGACCACTATAAGAGAAAGAAAAGTGACAATATAATACACATGGTCAGTCCTACTGCACACTGACTAATCATATAAACTCTGTTTCATGAATATATAGTCTGCAATAAGGTTATACAAATAAGTATCATTGGTATTTATGTGTATATAATGTGTAGTCTCATCACCTCACCCAAAATATGTATAAAACCATTTCCTTCTTCATTTTTCAGAATGGTGATGCTGGTCAGCTAATGAACAACACAAGCAAGTGAAGAGACATACCCAGAGGCAAAGTCCAGTTACAGCTGAGACGAAGGATGATAATGTCAAGGTGTACTACAAGGCTGGGGGTGGGAGAGTATTATAATAGACTACTATAAGAAAAGAAAGTGACAATATATACACATGGTCAGTCCCTACTGCCCACTGACTAATCATAATAAACTCTGTTTCATGAATATATGGTCTGCAATAAGGTTATACAAAATAAGTATCATTGTATGTATGTGTATATAATGTGTAGTCTCACCCAAAATATGTATAAAACCATTTCCTTCTTTATTTTTCAGAATGGTGATGCTGTCACTAATGGAACAACACAAGCAAGTGAAGAGAATACCCAGAGGCAAAGTCCAGTTACAGTTGAGACAGAAGGAGACAATGTCAGGTGTACTACAAGGCTGGAGGTAGGAGAGGGTATTATAATAGACCACTATAAGAGAAAGAAAAGTGACAATATAATACACATGGTCAGTCCTACTGCACACTGACTAATCATATAAACTCTGTTTCATGAATATATAGTCTGCAATAAGGTTATACAAAATAAGTATCATTGTATGTATGTGTATATAATGTGTAGTCTCACCCAAAATATGTATAAAACCATTTCCTTCTTCATTTTTCAGAATGGTGATGCTGTCACTAATGGAACAACACAAGCAAGTGAAGAGAATACCCAGAGGCAAAGTCCAGTTACAGCTGAGACAGAAGGAGATAATGTCAGGTGTACTACAAGGCTGGAGGTGGGAGAGGGTATTATAATAGACCACTATAAGAGAAAGAAAAGTGACAATATAATACACATGGTCAGTCCTACTGCACACTGACTAATCATATAAACTCTGTTTCATGAATATATAGTCTGCAATAAGGTTATACAAAATAAGTATCATTGTATGTATGTGTATATAATGTGTAGTCTCACCCAAAATATGTATAAAACCATTTCCTTCTTTATTTTTCAGAATGGTGATGCTGTCACTAATGGAACAACACAAGCAAGTGAAGAGAATACCCAGAGGCAAAGTCCAGTTACAG
>WLWD01004795.1_pt1 | contig 27059 bp, 10 predicted proteins | sample 6712731 | NCBI WGS metagenome assembly WLWD01 (sample SAMN12718690, study PRJNA576275) | sponge metagenome | isolation source: marine sponge | host: Mycale hentscheli | place: New Zealand: South Island, Marlborough, Capsize Point | collected 2014-11-01
TTTTTATGTTTGTTTGTTTTTTGTATTTGTTTTGGGGCACAACTTAGTTCACCTGCATCGAGTCTACCACACTGGATTTATGTCCAACCAAAAGGTTGAAGACTTACTGATATTCTCCTATTACTTGATACTCACACTTTGCTAGTAAGTCTATACATGCGTTCCTAGTGACAGTCTCGTTGCACATGCTCATCTGCGAATGCTATCCCTTACCTTATGACCTTACCGTGCACCCTTCACTTGGCTATTCTTTTGTACTAGACCTTCCCTAGCATCCTCAAGTTGTCCACCAGCTCACTCTTTGGGCCCTTCTTTTAACTCCATTTAATGATTGGCATTCCTTTCCATAATGTTTGGCTTCATATCTCATAGTCTAGAACTGCAGTGGTGTCCCAGAGGTGTCTGTTAGGAAGTAGCGAGAGAACGAGAAAGATACTCTCAAGTTTTACAAGTGGAAATTTAACATGTGTTTATGAATGTTTATACATAATACATACATACATACATACATACATACAGAATGCATGCATACAGACAGTCACGCACATGTGTGTGTGTGTGTGTGTATGTATGTATGTATGATATGTCAGATCCTGTATAAAATAGGTGAAGTTTCTAACCAACACTCAACTTCATAAAAAAATTATTTAAATTTTTGTTAGCCGTTAATTTTTTCATCGGCAATTCTTAGAATGCATTAAATTTACTGTGTGCGTTGGTACTAATAACACTAGAGTTGAAGTAAGTATGAAAGTGCTGGTAGGCCTGTGCTGTTGCTTTTAGAATAGAGGTATATATTTGTAAGTGTAAAGTATCTTTGTTGCTGAGGCTAGTGGTTCTGTAGTATGCAGTGATATTAGTGCCATGGGCCAGATTGTTATTATTAGCCCTCAGTGCGCATGTGCAAGTGGGTTATAGTAGACAATCGTCCCATCTGTTTGTCTGTCAGCTGATTTTGGAGATTACTGACAATTAACTGTTGATTTAAGTATGAACTTGCTCAGAATGATGATTTAACAAGCTGTCTGCTCTGTGTAGGTTCAAGTTTTTTGTAGGTAATGTCCCTATTGTCATGTCACAATCACGTGGGCAAATAATTTCTTTTCTTCCCACGTTAGTGTTTTCTTTATTTGCCATCAGCCCCACATTCATAAACTTTTTAAATGATTTTTTTGTATCATTGATATCATTTTTTATGCTGTAACTCACAACTATAAATCATTAATACAAGAATAACATAATGAATTGATTATTTAAAATAAAAAATAAAAATGCAAAAGGGGTGGAACAAAATGCAATAAAGACTTGAGGATCTGTGTCGGACAATGGCGTCTGCAGCATAGGGCCAAGCGTAAAGTTTCAAGCTTTACCTTACAGACATGGACTTACTAGAGGGCCAGTCAAAGAGTTTGTACGTTTAGTAGACACAGGAGTGGAAAAAAACTCTTCATTAGCTTTCCGCGATGCCACCGAAGCCTTCTGCCAATCTTCCATACACTGAAACTCAGAAGCCCTTCACTCAGGAAATAGTTTTCGAGCGGCCCTGCCTCTTGCTTCGGATAATTGGAGTGCACTGTTCTTAGTTGCCTGGCAGCGTTAAGGAAGCCAAAGAAGTCCGTCAAAACACCAACTAACTGGACTAGCGCGGGAAAAAGCGGGAAACGTACTGCAACCCTGTATATCACCCACACATCAGAGACTGAAGCCACGCAGGAGAAGTGATTGTTGGAAGCCTTACAGAAGATGGGAAACAAAAAGAATAAGAAAAACAAAAAAATATAGCACTCTTAAAAGCAAGCAGGAGGGTATATATCAAGAAAAAGCTTCCAGCTAAAAGGGTGCTTACTAAGAAGGGAGACCAGCATTTGAGCAGCAGTGAAGGAAATTCTTCAGGAATTGGACAGGGGAGCAGGATTATTGATGTGGATAAAATAAAAGAGTACACAGACAAAGTTGACAACCATGCTAAAAACTGTGATGGTTCCATTGAGCTACATAGTGAGAGTAGGAATGGTTTGGCATCTGTTTGTACAGGGGAGTGCTCCACTTGTCAGCACACTGCCACACTGGAGACTTGTAAGAAAGTGAAAGGCCCCAAAGGCTACAGCAGGTAATTAGAATGTGGTAGAAACTTATATTATTATATGTGACAGGCTCTGCAAAAACCAGGAATTTTGGCAAAGCTGTAAAACAGTAAAAATACTGACTGTGGTCAAATTTGCTGAATTTTTGAATTTTTCACTTATTATTAAGTACAGTAATTGTTCTATCATTATGCCAAATTTCAAAGCTTAAAAAGTTTGTATCACATCAAGTGCACTATTGAAAGAAAATTCTTTTTAAAAAAACATTTTATTTCTTCTCAGCTTATACGGAAATTAGCAATACATAAAGCGTGGTGTGGGAATCCCTTGTGAACAATAGCAAAGTTTTCAGGGTTTTCTGGTTACTCGAAAGGTTGGTTACTACAAATAATGGAACCCTTGATTAATTACACTCACTATTGTTCAAGTGATTCTTACCACAATAGCAAAGTTTTCAGGTTTTTTTGGTTACTCGAAAGGTTGGTTACTACAAAATGGAACCTTTGGTTAATTACTCGCTATTGTTCAAGTGATTCTTACTGTACTTTAGAAAAGCCTATTCTTCTTAGTAAGTGGCACACCAGAAACTCACTCCATTTTTTACTCACATTTGAATGTCCATAGTAAAAATCCTGTGTACACTATGTTATATGGTTCAAGTTGAGTAATTTTCAATAGGTATCGGGATTTTCGATTTTTTAAGCAAATTCCTGGATTTTGCAGAGCCTGTCACATATTATGATTATTACAGTAGACCTTGCCCTCTTTTTTTATTTTTCCTAATATGCAATATCTGGTATGACTTTTCTTTTCGTGCCTCTCTTTCTACCTCAAAAAGTCGAGCTTGATTTTATTGTTACTTCTTTCTTCATTGATATTACTCAAGTAAAAGACCTGCACTGCAAGCACAAAATTACAGGGTCTTCAATGAAAAGTATATAGTAATTTAATTAATTAATTGTAATTATTAATTATCTACTTAATTACCCTGTTGTTCAGCGATACTGGTTGCATGATTTAACTGCAGGTGGGAAGCTAATCTGGCAGCCGTATGGGGCCAAATGTCAACTGGTGGTAGACACAGTGCCCTAGAGGAAACCATGAGCATCATAGGAGTACCTGTCATGACAAAGAACAGCTTCATTGACATGGAGAGGGCAATTGGAGAGATGTGGAAACAGGAGTTGCTGCAATCCATGGCTGAAGCAGGGCGAGAGGAAAGGCAGCTAGCAATTCAACGTGGAGAATGTCATGAGGGGGTTCCTGCAATCACTGTGGTAGTAGATGGTGGCTGGAGCAAGAGGTCCCACAAGCATTCGTATAATGCTAACTCTGGTGTGGGTATTATTTTGGGTAAGGCTACAGGAAAACTGCTCTACCTCAGTGTTCGCAACAAATATTGCTCTTCGTGTGCCCAAGGCATTTCTCGTGACAAGCACCACTGTTTTCTCAACTGGTCGGCCTCGTCTTCTGAGATGGAAACCGATATCATTTTGGAGGGCTTTTTGGAGGCTGAGAGGGTACATGGAGTTCGATATATGAAATTTATTGGTGACGGTGATAGCTCAGTGTACCCAACTCTCCTCCAGAATGTTCCTGGTTGGGGTTATGCCATCAAGAAACTTGAGTGCGCCAATCATGCATGCAAGTGCTACAGAGGTGCACTTGAGAGACTTGTCCAGGACAACCCCTCCTACAAAGGAAGCGGAAGACTAACTCTGAAGATGTGAAAGAGGCTGGTGTCATCTGCTAGAGCTGCAATCAGGATGAGAAGTAAAGAAAGTGATGTGAAGAAGGCATTGGCTGCACTCAAGCATGATCTGCAGAATGGACCACGACATTGCTTCTGAATTCATGAGCACTGCAGTACTGATTTTGCAAGACTGCAAGGAAGAAGCAACAGCAGTCTACAACATCAGCTTCATCTTCCTCCTTGATTACACCTGAGAACAGGGATGAGGCGGGTCCTGATAGTGAAGATGTACAGAATGACATCATAGATAAATAAAAAATACAAGTGACTGATAATAGCTAATAGCTACAATATCATAACACTATGATATCACTAACGATATTTAAAAATTAGCAACAAACTAGTAATCTTAATAATAATATATAATTCATAAGTCTATTGTTTGTATTCGAAATTACAAAATAATTTTCCTTCAATTCTGTATTATTGAAATAGCATAGGGAATAAAGATATAATAGTATTTAATGTATAATGATAACAACAATTTAATATAATTATTATATTAATAAAATTGTTACTGCCATGTTTCATTATTTTCTTTCAATTCTGTATTATTGAACTAACCTGAATAAGAGAGCAAGTATGTAATAATTATTATGTTTAATAGCAACAAATGTAATAATTAATTTGTTTCATTCAGATATTGTCACTGATCAAGAGCAGCTGTGGGTTGAAACACTAGCGGAGGATCCTGCAATAGAAGAAGATGTAGAATGGGGTGGACGTACGCCAACTAATATTGATCCCAAGCTCTACCACGACATCCAGGTACAGCTAAGTAGATTAATAGGAAAGGCAGAACAACTTATTGGAAATGTGACAACACATTTGTCTGAATCCTGGATGCATATCAGAACAAAGTTTGACGAGGGGAAAGTTATCAACAGGTGTCAGAGTGGAGCATTGGAACATCGTCAAAACATAGGCAGGGAGTGGGGTCCTCACACTAGGAAAAATATGACAGCCTCTTCCCCAAACAAAGTGTACAGCAATACAGCAGAACGATCAGCTAAAATTTTAGCTGCTGATTAGAAGAGGAAGGCTACAGAAGCAGTAAAAGAACGATGAAGAAAAAGTAAATATGCTACCAAATGTGACACGCCTGCAGCTCGCAGTAGACATGACGCAGGTATTTTGCCTGACCAAGTTACGGAAGACCTATCTCCAGAGCATCTACAAGAACTAAATTCTAGTTTTTATGCAATGAGAGTGTTTGTCACACAAGAAGAAAGAGAGAAGATTGAAGAACAGACAAGAGATCAAGACAGCAGTGATCAGTGGCAGCAAGAGAGGAGGAAAAGGCTCACAGCTTCTGTGGTTGGGGGAATCGCGAAAATGAAAGAAAAACAAAAAAGCAAGAAAGTACAAGCACTACTGTATAGCACTTTTAGAGGTAACCAAGCGACCCGCTATGGCACTTCTATGGAAGCTATATCCATTGACAGATATAAATTGTACTACCAGAAGAAATATCCCGAGTTTCGTGTTGACAAGTGTGGGCTGTTTATTTCTGAAACCAACAACTGGCTAGCTGCCACTCCGGATGGTATCGTTAATGACCCAAGTAACACTGCTCAACCTTTAGGACTGCTAGAAATAAAAAATCCTTTTTCTTTCAAAGACCAACCTTTAGATGAAGCGTGCAAGAATTCCGCTTTTTTCCTGGAAGTGGACAAAGATACGCAACAACGACGGTTGAAGCGAAGACATGATTATTACTTTCAAGTCCAGTGCCAGTTATATTGCACAGACAAGATGTGGTGTGACTTTGTTGTTTGCACAAGAAAGGACATGTATGTCGAACGTATACATCGAGACAGAAAGTGGTGGGGAACTCAATTAGCGAAGTTGAGGAAGTTTTACTTTACTGCATTGCTTCCAGAACTAGCATTGCCCCGGAGGCATCCGAGAGCCATAGAACATCCAACATGCAAATCATAATTTTGTTATTACCTACTAAAAATCACTTATTATTATTTAATCATATGTTATATCAATCTTGCTATTTTTCTGTATTCATCTAATTAAGTTTGTGTTTATTTTTTCTTGCATTTGCATTTGCAATATTTTATGACAAACTAATCCATGTGAAGAAACAAGTTCTTATTGGCTAACCATTCATTAGAAACCTCTACATGAACTTCAGCCCCAAGCCACTTAAGCCTGACACCACAAAACCAAGTGTTAATGACATTCAAGGTTGTAATCCTACACCAGAACCTTATAGCAACCTGGCCTGTGGGTACAAGTTTTCTGGGTTTTTACAGGTTAGAGCAGCTGCTATTGTATCAGCTGGGGGAGGTTGTGGGGAGCCCCTAGTGAGTTTTTGCCAACTTTACACTGAGTTACCAAAAAAAACTACTCCAGTGAAGATATCTAGTGTGGAATAAACCACTTATTACTTCTTGTCAGAGTGATATGGCTAGATATTTCACTCTCAGGCTTTATTTTCACTCGCCTTTGGCTTGTGAAAATAAATTAGCCTGCTCTTGAAATATTTCACCATATCACACTCTGACTCGTGTAATAAGTACTATATATATATACATATATATATGTGACCGTCTACAGGAAAACCAGGCACAACGCGGCACCCTTTGAAAAATTTTTTTTTGCACTTACAGAGTTGTCGGCGTCCAGATTGAGCTCTCCAAGTTTTATCGTCGTAGCTTAAGTCGTTCCCACTATAATAGACCTAACCGTTCCCTTCCGTCGGCTTGAAACAATACATTTTTAAGAAATCGATCGATCTTTTCTCGATATTTACGCACGCCGCGTTTTGCCCGGTTTTCCTGTAGACAGTCACATATATATATATATATTATTGGGTATAGAAACAAGGATTGCTGTTGTCGTTACTTTATCTTGAAGTCGCAGTGTGCATGTATGTGTGTGTGTGTGGTCTTTGTGGCCATTAGCATTATCAGCTGGTAAACCTTACTTCTGCCAAGAACGCAACCACAAAAATTTCATTTTCTTCCCAAAATAAGAAGTAGAAGCTTCACAAATTTTTACTAGCATTCATCAGGTGTCTTGTTTGTATGTAAAGAAGGTGTCGACCATTGCTGGAAGCTGTTGAACAGTGCCTCACACCTACAATAATAAACAATAGTTTCTGTTCTGTTTGGGTCGTGAAGCTGTTGGTTTTTTGTAAGATTGCCTTTTGATAATGGAGACTACGGGTCTGGGACGGCTGAACCAAGAGCCTGCTTGCCTAGGGGGTCGGGGCAGAAGGAACAATGGAGCCTGGTAGCTTGCCGGACTTCAAACTCATTTATCCAACTTCCCCCTTTTCATTTTAAAGTGGTCCATTTATTATATTATAGGCACTTAGACTGTGGTGCTTGTATGTTTGAAGCTGCCAGTATTTCAAATAAGAAAAAGAAGCTGCATGCTTATTTCCATTTTTAACTTGTGTTTGTGTTGATTTTGTTTATTTGGTCTGCAATGGAGACGAAGTGTTTAAATAATGTTATTTGTTTTATTGTTGTTATGGCTCAGGTAAAAAAAATACTACAAATGAATTGCACTGGAGTAAAAGTCGGTGTTCGGTAGTATTACTTTAAATTCATTACATTATTTCCTGCAATTTAATAGAGGAAATGTTTATGAATCAGGCACTTTATATCTTTGTGCATTTATTAATTTGTTTAGATGTTTTCTCTCTTTTGCTGATGCTTTTAAATGATTAAGAATTAAAAGAAATATTTTTCTGTCACTGGGGCTCAAACCCAGGATGAGAAAGAAATTGTGAATTCATTATAGTAGACGGTTTGTGGGAGTTTATCAAATAAATCAGGATTGTTAAGTTGAATGATCAGCCACTTGAAGTAATAATCATTGCAGGTGAAAGCCCGCAGCAACTCTGATGTGCAAATCGATCATTAAATTTAGATATAGGGGCAAAATATTAATTGAACTGTCAGTAGCTGATTTCCTTCCAAGTTTCCCTCGGGATTGCTGTGCAGCCAAACACTCGCAGTATTCTACTTTTTGACTTTGAGAAGTAGTTTCACAAAACGTTGAAATGTTATTTTAAGAATTACTACTGGCTCAAAAACAAAGAAAACTGCTTTAATTGTATAGTTATTATTTTAGTTAGATTTTTAGGATCCAAATTATTGACTACATTCCATCACCAACTTCAGATTAATGGTAATTGCAGTAATTTGATATTTTAAATAGTTTGAATCTGCAATCCTTACTTGCAGGTGAAGTGTGTGATATTTACACCGGTATCTATAAAGAGTTGGAAAAAAAAAAAGGTGCACGTATGTGCTAAACCCTCTGGTCCCCCTCCATCCCTTAATCCCCTTGTCATACCAGCACACACTCTCTCCTATCAAATCAATATTACTTAGTTAAAAGAGCAATTTAAATTCGATAATTGTTACTTGAATGGCTTCATCAGCACTTCCAGTGTGCATTACAATATTTATTGTTATGAACCAGTAACTGTTTATGATGCTATGGATACAGGAAGAGTAAGTCTTTCACTGCATTACCTTCACAAGTAAGTTAGTTCTAGTTGTCTAGAATGTGTTAATGTTTATCACATTAACATTCTCTTCCCTTGGAAACCATTGGTGAGATTTAGTCTTCTAGTTGATGAATTGAGTCAAGTGGTGTTGGCATTCAGCCATGTAGAATACTCCTAGCCTAATATACTTCCTGCCAACCACAAAGTGTAAATTATAAACCAGTAAGTGAGAATTAGTTTGGTTGGAAAAGTGTCAATTGGTGTGATGTCTTGGGCAATTTATAGCTATTTGTGTGGGTGGATAACCATCCTAAGAAGACTGATGCCAGCTGATGAGTATCCATTATGTATGTAGCTAGGAGGTGTGTATAAATATGTACGCCTGTCTAAATTTATTTGCACTTATACGTTCGTCCGATTCAGCTCTTCAAATTTCGTAGCGGTAATCGTTGCTAACACACATAACTTAACTGTTTCAATCTATAGGATTCTTTAATACTTTTTAATCTTTTCCCGACGTTTAAGCGCACTGTGTGTTGTATCAGGTTTTCCTGTGCGTGGTCACATACATGATAAGCATTATTCAAGCTGCTTGCTTTCATACATTAGAAGTATAAAACTTTCTTTGGAATCCACCAATTGCACAGTTCTAATTATTACAGACTTTGACGTGAGTGCTTTCACTGCAGTAAAATATTAGATAAGCATTTTTATGCTAGCACATATTAGCTTTTGCGTATGTCTGAATGTGGTGGTGATTAGACCGTGGCGATGACTTCACCGGTGTGGAGTGTTTTAATTGTGTTTATGTTTGAGTGTTTGTATGCACATGCCAGAAATCTGACATCACAGCTAGTATGCATATCAACTGTAACTGAGCTTTAACATTGTCATGTCACTGCCGTATAGCTTGATTTAATTATTTTTTCTTTTTTCTTTTTTTTTTTTGCCCCTGGGTTAGTGGACTATAAAATTTTGTGTGTGTATTTAGAACACAGCTTAGTATCGACTGGAAGCGCTTTCTTCTTCCACAGAAGAGCCACATATAATTAGAAATGAGAGTGTTACTTTAGAGTAAAGAGATCTTTTGATTTTGCATCTATGCTTAGTCTTTGCAAATATTGGGAAACTCCTCCATCAAGATTACCTTTAACTTTTAACTTTCAATCTACAGATTGTACCACAGCTATGCATACGTACATTTAATTTTTCGTTTGCTTTCTTCCCTTTATATTTCTAAAGCTTCGTCTGTTTCCTCGTTGCGATCGTAGAGTGCCCATTAGCCACATTAAAAAATAATTCGTTCAAAGAATTTTTTTTATTCCATGCAAAAATCTGTTGGTTTCTAGGTTTTGTCGATTGGTAGCAACTAGACTGACATGTGGGAATTAATTTGGGTGTGAGTGCGCTAATTGGTGTGATGTCCTGGTCACCTGTCACATTGTGTGGGCGGAGAGCTACCCACAGAAAGACCTCAACGTCTGTTGTTTGCTGCATTGTTCACTTATAGGAGGTTCAGCCACACACTTGTAGGACATCCTCCGCCCACTCCTATTATCACCCTTGAAACAACTCTAAATTGAATCTGACTAAACCAACGTTTACAACATGGCTTGAATTTCCCATGCGAAGTGTGTCGGCGATTGTTTTAGCGAGGCACGCTCAGTATGGTGGGACGGGACGTACAGGAAGTTTCTGTAGTTGAAATTACGCAGAGGAAATATCGTATCATGATTTTATACTTTAGTAAATTAGCCTATTTTATGAGTGTCTCAAATTTATGACACTCTTTTTCCTTATAATATTCACAACTACAAATTCTGACACTATTTCATTGTCATGTTAGTGGAATGTATTTAGTTTGGAATAAATGTCTGTAAAAAGTAGTGCCTATCCTCAATGGGAAAAGGGTTTATCAGTTTGACTATATATTATTTCTCCAATCTCCAATTAAACATTTAATGAAAAACAACACAATAAAAAGGAATTTTTTGATATTTTATTCTCTGCCTCATTAGCTAATATATATACTTCGTCTAGACAAGTCAGCTCGCTGGAGAAATCATGTGATGCGCATGCTATTGCAGCACGTGCCATACTAGCACGCCATAAGCGTGTGCAATAGAGACAAGGTGTGTGTATGTGTGAATGGATCAGGGAGGAATAGGTGTGAAGTGAGTCTTGCTAGATGTGAGTATTGTCTGTCATGGTTTAATATCCTAGTGTTTCATGAGCTCATCCCTCATCGGCAGTCTGGAGAGATACATGATTCAATGTCTGTAATAATGCTTTGTTCTTTTATAGTGTGTACTTCCAGGATATGTATAGGTTGGTATTGGGCGGGAGGGGGGGGTTGGACTCCAAAGGCATGTGATTTAGAGGTGTTCATAGGAAGGTGACGGGGATGATAATATGTTTACATTGTGCCCCAAAGTTATGAGACGACTGATATCCCATTTCCATGCAATAAATGTTAATATGAGATGTATTCTCTCTCTTTCACAGGTTTTTATTTTTTTTTATATTTTAATCATACAGAATTAGAACTATTTGGTGGGAATTGAACCCAGGAGCAAGCACTCTGCCACCGAGCTAGCTACGACAACCAGCTGGCCCCAACAAACACTCCAATTCTGTATTTACAGTAGGGGTCAAAAAAGTCGGACTTACTAAAGTTTGTACGGAAGACTTTTAGCACGATTTTTTAATTTTTTAAAATTATTTTTATTTTTATATAGCGACCTTTTACTGGACTTTTATCTCTAGCTACCTTTCTGCTTTCTGTGTCTGACTTTTTTTACAGTTAGGGGCGGAACCCCTCTACTAGAGCATTTCAATTGTTGTGGTTAAACAAGTACAGGACAGCATAGCACCTGCTTGATGTGTAGCAGCTGCAAAATCATTTACACTGAGATCTTACCCTATAGAGACTATTTTTCTGTTAGTCACTAAAAAGTCTGGTCGCTATGGAAACTTTTTTTTGACCCCTACTGTATAATGTTAGGAGGTACTGCCATGCTACAGTCTCACTCTCAACAGACCAACACAATTTCTCGTTTTTTCAAAGATTCTTTTTATCTGTTGAAGTTTTTACTCGCTAATTTATCACTTGAAATATTTTTAATCTGTATAGTTACCACACTTTTTGTATTGATAAAGGACTTGGTAGTTTAGTTTGATATGTGAAGAATTTCACTTTATGTTTTAGTCTTGGGGGTGTGGGGGTTTCAAAGAGGGGTGTGGGGGGGGGGAGGGGGGGGGGGACCTGGGACTTCCCACCCCAAGTGATAATCCCCCCCTTCAAAGAAATTGCCAATTTAATAACTCAATCAGCTACAATGTTATACTAACAACTAGCAAGTGACCATTCCTGTAATTAAAGCACGATCCAGTGACTATTTTGTTGGAATATTTTGTCTAATAAAATTATTTCTTATATTTTTGTAGTTTGGCAAGTTCTGTTCAGTTAGCTGATGTCAATATCTCTCAGCTGTAGCTATACCAATTTGAAAGCATGATATCACTCTAGTTGTAATGTCTAAAATAATAAAAATAATTCCACTCAAGGTGACAGAGCTTATCAGTTATTCTAGGATCTTTTGGAGCCCTGGTACTTTCTCCAGTGACTTTGACTCCATTAGAAGTTTGTTTTGTTGTTTGTTTGTTTTTTCCAAAGAAACCAAAAAAAACTAGTCCCCCCCCTCCCCCGAAGAAAAAATTCTGTATGAAACCTTTGTCTTAAATGTTTAGCTGCTTTGAGGTCGAGAGGAAGTCTAGAAGGCTATTATTGTAAGCTTGGTGGTAGAATTATTGTATCATTTGAGAAAGTATCCTAAATAGGATATTACGAAATCTTTAAATATTATCTTATTATTTTCCGGTATAATATTTAACATTATATCGAGGAACATTGGTATTAGAATCAACAGCACTCGTGCAAGTAGAATATTTACTCTCTGGCTCCACCTATCTTGCACCACTCATGTTATTAATCCCAAATAATACCACAGTTTGTAATACTGCGTTTATCCCACTATCAGGACAGTACATATGCCATGTGGTGGTCGCTACGCTTGAACTGCATTGCATTATTTTTTTTAAATAAAAAAATGTATAATAATAGCTAACCACTTCTTGAGTGAAACTTACTCACTTAAAGAGGTCTAGAGAGAAGCAAAGGCAAAATGTGAAAAAATATTTTAGTCGTCACCTTGGAATTGAACTCAGGACCCCTGGCTTTAGCCACCAGTGTTCTAGACACCGAGCTACGACAACCCACGGCTTCCAAGACATTCACATTTTACTTTTCTACTGTTGAGTAGTATGGCTTGCTGCAGTCTCGTACTCAACAGACCCCTTTAAGTGAAGAAGTTTCGATCTAGTTTTATGAAGGGTCAGAACTTGATAATTGTAACCACTTCTTGCCTTTAGGCATTTAATCAGGTAGTGTACATGGCATGCACATGGTTTGGTTTGTACTGTAGATATTTATTCCGTTGGATCCCAGAAACAACTATTACACTTACAGTCCATAACAGCTGTGGACCTGCAGCAAGATGTCTCTCCAGCAAGGCAGGGATTCTTATAAATTGGATGATTAATTGGGGAGTTCACTCATTGACGGATGAATGTATGTATGAGGAAAAAATGTGTTGTGAGAAAAATGTGTTGACAATTAGAAAATATGCAGTGAGTAAAGCACTTTATCAATATCACTCCTGGTATGCATGACTTCATTTTTTGGTCGTGCTTGGGTTAAAGCAAGGTTTCGAATGAGAAGTCGGTTTTTCTAGCTGATGTAACATTGTAGAAGTGTCTCCAGCCAATACCACACAATGAAATGGGTGGCTCCGCTCTTCGTCTTTCTAAATATGGCATATCGGAACCAGCCCTTGGGATATCACTGTGATCTTACCTTGGGAGCGCATATGCACGCAGATAGCTACATTTTGCGGAGGCGTTCGTATCACGAGCAAGTATTGTGGGTATTATTTGGGAGAGTATTTGCTACATATAATTCACACTGTATGTACGTGTGGATTGAAAGTCTCGGCTGTGGAATATATACCTGAAGCTTCACAAGACAGTTATGGTTTATATGTTGGCCTGGCTTTAATTTGTCTAACTATTTTGTAGCACGTACTGTGCATGCACCAGGCTGTTTCAGTGACCACCATGGGAATCCACTCCTGATGAAGGCTGCAGGGTCTATGAACACACTGGGCTCTCGTCAGATTGGAATGTTTTGAATATGGTATTAATTTTGACTATGACATAATTAATACATATTGTTTTTATGCCCATTAATTTTTTTTAAAGTTATGTTTGAGCAGTGCAACTATTATACCCTAGCACTGTGAATCATTCTAATCATTTGGTAAGATCTATTACAGGTATTTAAACATAGGGAGTCATATAGTGTATACTGTTGTAGTACAGTATGTGTATATTTATTATATTATTTTAAACACCCCAATGGTAATGCTGTGAAGCATACAGTATATATATAAATAAATAAATATATATAAATAAATAAATATATATAAATATATAAATATAAATATAAATAAATAAATATATATATATATATATATATATATATTGCTCAATACACAATCTTAACTTGCAGACAACTCAACATTCTAGAAGAATGAAGAGCTTAGCTTTGAAGCGTACCAATTACCTCCTTGTTGCATGCCTACTTCCAGAAACATCTTCTGTTTAATTGATACTTAATTATCTGAACTAATAGGAGGAAGGAAAGAAGCTACAAGACTGTCAGTCAGGAGAGTGCTAACCTATACCATTTATAGTATTCCATTGAACTCTGCCAGTGGCTATCCAGTTTAGAGCACATAGTTGAGTGTCTTGCAATTTCACTGAATTACTGGAGCACTTGTATAACATCAGCTCGTGACTTCAGCAATGAACTGGAAGTTGGCCGTAGTCTAGCATGGTTTATTGGCCGACTAAAATTAATGCAAATAATAGCCGATTGCATGTTGTGGTGTTTGTGATGTCATTGGAAGCTCTTGGACTTACGTACATGTGAAATATGTGGCACTCTATTGCATGCGTTCTATTTTCTTTTTTTGTTCTGTCTCATACGATGTGAATGGCTTTAATTGGTGTCAGGAGACGTCAAAATGTCTGTGGGCGTGTGCAGTTCGCTGTGTGTGTAACAGCATGTGTGCAAATAATACCTAGTGGATCAAGAAGAAAAATTGAAAATCTTGTATGAGCTAATAGCCACCACAATGCCGCTGTTTAGAAAGACTTTGAACAGACTAGTTGTGTCACATGAAGAATTTTAACAAACTTTTTATGATTTTGTTTTGTTTTACACATACTATGGGGGAACCTGAATAATAATAGCTGAAGCAATGACAAGGAAGTGTTAATATTTGTTTAATTCCGTAGCCTCACTTTTAACTCACTTCTTTAACAATTGTTTTTTTGTTTTAACTGTTGATCTCTTAAATTATGGTATTTTGGTGGAAAACACTTTGTGCATCTTTACTTGCTGAATAAAAATATGTATGTATGCTGCACAAACCTGGCATATTTTTTTAGTGAATAACACAGTAATTTGTAAGATGAGAATTATTTCAACCCCTAGGCAGACATTCACACAAGATGAACAAGTGGTGAAGTAGAGTCTAATGGAAAAAAAAAAGTTGCTGAATATATATGTAGTGTGTGTATGTGTAATCATTTGCAGTAATTTTGAAGTCTGTGTTGGTCAAACAAACAGCGCCTACGTATATTTACGTATTTCTTCATAATTCCCCACTATTCTGCAAAGTAAAATCAATTTCGGAGTAAATTTAGCAATGAAAATAGTATTGCAAGGGGGAATCCAAGATTGCTAAACAAAAAAATAAAAACAAATACACCAACGAACTACTGAGAAAGCAAGCATATCTCTGCTTATAAGCCCCATGTGTTCAAACTGTGCACACATGTGTAGATTCTTACCAGTGAACTATTCCATAGTTACTAGAATAGAAATAATATAATTGTAAATGTAATATTGTTGTTCTGGTAATTTAATGATTGTTGGTGTTTCCGTCAACAAGATGCCTCTATGACTTCTCTATTTGTTTTTCATGCAAAAATGGATGGCATTTTTACCTTCATTTTTGCACTCGAGTCTGGAGTACATAAAAGGGCGTATGTTTAAACATCCTGTCAGGAAGTATGTTGAGGCGTCATTGGGACTGAGTGGCTGTGGATAGTGTTACTGCAGCATGAGTCGGCACATAGCTGGCAGGTAGTTGTGGCTTCATGGCTTGGGTTGATCGAAAAGAGGGGTTTTTTTTCGTGCATGCATTATTGGGGGTATTAGTACGATTGTGTGTACGTATGTGTATACATTGTGTGTGCTGAGTCACTTTTATTATGTTTTAGGACTTGTGGTGTAGATACATTGTATTCATTCCGGGTGAGCCAAGGGGGAGACTGCAGAAGTTAATTTTAGATTTCGTAGCGTTTTAAATACTTCATTTGTTTGCTTCATCCTGACTGGCCTTGTCTAACTTGGTGCGTCTGATACACACAATGTCTAGTGCTGTGTGTAAATTAATAGATCTGTATTGATACAGCGTGGTGTTGCCTCAGCATTGCAAGTAAGCTGGCTAGCAAGTTAACTATATTTCAGGATTTATGGGTGAAATTTGTATTTTCATTCTCGTGCAGAATAGCTTGATTAATAAGATAAAGGGGGAGTTTACTGTCTACAATATATGTAACAGGCAGATATTTGTTGTACTAAGTGTTAGCGGCTCTCTAAGATACTTTTGAACTGTTTCAATGTGTCGTAAACTGCTATAATGGCACATATATTGATTTCACAAACATCGCAGCAGTTTTCTCGTTTGTTCTCTTAGGCCATAAAAGATCTCAGTGTAAATGATTTAACTTGTTCAAGAATGACGCAGCTAAAGGGGAGTTTTGTGCCCTTTTATGAAAATGCTCAAAGAACTACACCCTCCGTTCCCCTGCACCATCTGATGCTAAATCAGATAAGACACACTTTTACGTATTATTGGGCGGACACCTTAAGAATTATGTACACAAGGTTACAGCACGATGTGGAGGACAATATGAGATGCATACAACCAAGGGCCAAAGGCCCAAAGATAGTGTAAATCTCGTACTGACCGGACTTGTACCATGACTCTAGGCGATAGGAAACACACAAAAATTAATTTTGATTGGACGGTTCACTTATTCACCTCCTAGGAGGTGGGTGTGAAATATATTCAACAAGAATTGAGCAATCAGATAAGATGGTTTGAACGTACTATGGTACACCATGCACTATGCAGTATTAGAATGTATTGATTAACTTATCGGACATTTAGGAAATAAGATTTGTAGCATTGTGAAATTTGATTAATAAATACTGAGTGACATATCAGTAAGAATAATATTGCTTATTTAGTTTGGCACATTGAAATACTCAGCATGGAATGTGGGATAACAAGATGAAGAATGACAAATATTTGGAACTAGAAACAAAAAACAACAACAGACAAACAAAACAGACTAGCAGCCAGCACATTGGCTGTAGATATGACATTTTTATTAATCTGCAGATTAATGTGGTGTTGAATGTAAATGAAGTTGGATCTAATGCCCCTCCCCACTTTTCATCTGATTGGCACAATCCCAAATACTTCGCTGTTTGACCTAGCCAAGCCATTTCCACAAACCCTTACAATGCCGCAATGCTTTGCCCAGTGAAAATTTGAAGAAACTTATTTAGTTCTGGTTTTATTCGTGCTGTAAAATACTGGTAGGTGATTTACACCTCACTTCTTTGGCACTTTGGACTTATAACTTTCAGTTATACAGTCGAGTTAGTTCACAGGTTGTGAATTCATCAAGTAGGTGTGTGGCTTAAAGTTAGCTCAATAAGATGTACCACAATTACCTCACTCGCATCCAGGGATGGGTTCAAGCACTTCCTGCAGTGCTTGAAGCTTAAGTATATGAATTGTAAAATGTGCTTAAGCATTAAGCACTTATTAAGCACTTGGTAAAAACAAGACCACCCAGTCAATCACTTTCTCAAGCATGCTGCACACTCTATTATGAACTACATAATTGTTAGCTTGAAACACTTCAAGAGTTTTGTAATTGATGAAAAGCTATTATTTGTTGCATCAGATAAACTTTAGTCTAGTTTACATGCCCCATCACTCAGCCTGCATCTATCGGTGCATATGTGCAATTTACATTATCATCACTTTCTTTAGAAGTGCTTAGTGCTTTAAAATGCTGTCAAGCACTTAGAATTTATGACTATGATGTCTGAATGATGACGTTTTCTTTTGAGACAATACTACATATATGGTGAACTTATTTAGGGATAAATAGGGAGTTTTACAGTGGATGATTTTGGGTCTCGACTCTATTCCTTGTTCATATATGCACAAAATGGGCAAGTGATAGTCACAGCAGAAGAAATTGCTCCAGCCATTTTATGTTGAGGGGGTAACTCAAGGATACATGTGGGCGGGATGAGTTAGTGGTTTTGTTGGTGAATGTGTGTGAGACCAACAGCCATGGATGTCATTGCATCAGTGGCTGCTTTATTCAGAAGAGTTGTATTTATGAAGTAATTATTGGAGGGTTATAGGTAGGTTAGCATTGTAGTCATCAGTCACTCGCCTCTTGCACTGTCATGACTCTTGTTTCCTCTCATTATTTCTATAAATACGTACATGTACATTAATTGGAATCACTTCAATCTAATAAGTCTTATTTAATTATATCAACCTTACTGTTTGTCACTTGTTTATAAACATCCATATCATTAGCAGTAGTAGTAGTAGTAGTAGTGGTAGTAGTAGTAGTAGTAGTAGTAGTAGTAGTAGTAGTAGTAGTAGTAGTGGTAATGGTGGTAGTAAGTATTTATCATTAGTAGTAATAGTAATAGTAGTATACATACTATATATAAAAGAATTTTATACAATAACCACAATGATAAAAAAAGATAATATAATAATAATGATTTAATAATAATAATAATAGTAATAATAATAATAATTATTGGCGAGCGAGCGGAGTGAGTGAGTGAGATACTCTCAGGAGTAACACAATTGAAAATCGGGGATATTTGTTTGTTTATTATATATATGTGTGGACATACGTATGTCATTTTGTACTTTGATCCACACGTATTTTTGTGTTAGCTCTGTTTTCGACCCCATCCCAAATTTCACTAAACAGATCTTCTGATTTATCGATCATTACCCGTATTGATTTGTTTAGCACTTTGAATTCTTTTGCAGGTGCAGTTAAAACTCAAAAACTTACCCGAGTTCCATTTCTACTTGAGGTAGTGGCTGTGGTTAGTTAATGCGCTACTTGTCATAGTCATACACCCTGCGCAACAGTATTTACTTGAAAAATTCATTGACCATTAAACGACTCACGAAGGTAATTTGCGTAGGTATGTTCAGTTGTGTGAAAGTATTTTACGTTACAACTACTACTTAGCTAAAGAATATCACAAAGAAAACATTTAAATAGTGTGACTTGTTTTTTGTTGCTTTATTATTTTTTCAATTCAAAGAGTTGCGGGGAGTGGTTACTATGGCAATAAATCCCCTCGTACACGTAATTTAAAAACTCGACTTTTTTTAGTAGCTTGATTGTTAGAAGTAAAATCAAACGTTTTAGGCTCGCTCGCCATTTGTGCTCAAGCACATCACTAGTAAAAGTGTGTTTGACAAGTACAAATTCACCAAAGTGCGAACCTTCAGCACTACTTATACACTAGTTAGTTAGAAAATACTAAATTATTTCTCAGACCAATAGATAATGACATGTATTAATTGGCATATACCTAGTCAGGTATCAATATAACTTGTGCACAGATGTGAATGCTGTCTTTATAAGAGAAGGGAAACATGCAGGGACGTTTACTTACTGGTACTTTTAATCCGAAATTCTAATTTGACACTTAATTAGCAAAACTACTTAGCATGAGGTGAACTTGGAGGAGCAAGAATTTATTTGCTCATGTGACAATGTAATGATAGGGGTGTAACCCCCCACAGATGCTAGACCAACACAGAGCTGCAGGCTGTTTCGCATTTTCTCAAAAATTTAGCATAATGAAGTATTTGAATTGTTATTCTGAGTTTCTTGATTCAACAGTTAATTGTCACTAACCTCCAAAATCAGAGCATCACACAAACAAAATGACTATATAACTCTCTACATAATTATCTTTACAACTAATAAAGAAAAAAGTTCACAATTCTGGCAAGATTGGGACTACTAGATTTTAAGGATTATTCTATCATTAGTTAGTCATCGATTCAGTAACCAACAATTCAGCTCATCTGTTTTGTGACTTTCTTTGGGTACTTTCTTTTGGTAAAGGGTCTTCACTAGTGCTACTACAAGGGAACCATGTGTGTCATGCACAGGGTTGTATAGTTGTATACAGACATTTTCCCAAGGGGGGGAGGGGGGGGGCAAAAGCTCTCCTTTGGCGAGGGGGGCTTTGTAGTTTGACAATCAATACTTGTGGCCGGGTCAGCATGCTGGCTCAGCATAATCAGCAGAGCAGTGCTGCATTCTCCATTGGCTGTACTTAAGGGGGGGGGGGGGGGGAAACTGGGCATTTCCCCCCCTGAATTATACATATTTAAGACATGAGAATAGTACTTTTAAGCCCCCTCCCCTCTCCTTGCATTTCTGAAATTCTAAGACCGAGTAGTATACAAGATGAGTGGAGATCTGCAGGAAGTGTTGCTTGATACTTTTATGCTGCAATCAATGTAGCATTTTCACACCTGCACGAGTTTCAAATACAACTGATTACAAACCATAACGATCAAATTAGCAGTTACTCCCATAAACCACAGATTCAAGCCTACAATATAAGTAAGTAATTATTTCTTATTGTCAATTTCAACTAATTTACACTGGCAAAGTTCTCTTACTTATCTTTTCTCAAGTTGTACATTGTACAGTTTCTGCAAGTTTTTATCATTTCCCAGTTTAAGGTAGCATTTATTTGGACCAAAATGGACAGGCAGGTTGTATGCAGGCTATAAAAGCCCTGAATCCCCCTCCCCCCCCCCCCCCCCCACCGCCCCTCCCAACACACACACCTTCACACACACACACACACACACACACACAATTTAGTTTCTCCCCCCAAAATTTTTCACCTCAACTTGAATTTAAAAAAAAATTCATGATCAGTATATTATTCATATGACTCAATGGTATTTTGTGACTCCACAATATTCTCCTCCCCCATCCCTTAATGAAATATCCTGTATGAATCCCAGCTATGAATGGACCATCAAGGTTGTCTGGTTTTCATTCACATCATTAGTGTGGTAGGCTAGTGAATGAACAAGATGCCCACACTGGGAGTATGACTGAAAATTTCACCATTTTATTGTTTATGCAACAAACTTTAATTTGGTAATTGGCATGTAAACGAAGCAAGCAAGACACTCGGGTGTAACTCAAGCAAGACACTCGGGTGTAACTCAAGCAAGACACTCGGGTGTAACTCAAGCAAGACACTCAGGTGTAACTCGAGCAAGACACTCGGGTGTAACTCAAGCAAGACACTCGGGTGTAACTCAAGCAAGGCACTCGGGTGTAACTCAAGCAAGACACTCGAGTGTAATTGAAGCAAGGCACTCGGGTGCAACTGAAGCAAGACACTCGAGTGTAACTCAAGCAAGGCACTCGAGTGTAACTCAAGCAAGGCACTCGGGTGTAACTCAAGCAAGACACTCGAGTATAACTGAAGCAAGACACTCAGGTGTAACTCAAGCAAGACACTCGGGTGTAACTCAAGCAAGGCACTCGGGTGTAACTCGAGCAAGACACTCGAGTGTAACTGAAGCAAGACACTCAAGTGTAACTCAAGCAAGACACTCGAGTGTAACTGAAGCAAGACACTCGAGTGTAACTCAAGCAAGACACTCGAGTGTAACTGAAGCAAGACACTCAGGTGTAACTGAAGCAAGACACTCGAGTGTAACTGAAGCAAGACACTCGAGTGTAACTCAAGCAAGACACTCGAGTGTAACTGAAGCAAGACACTCGGGTGTAACTCAAGCAAGACACTCGAGAGTAACTCAAGCAAGACACTCGAGTGTAACTGAAGCAAGACACTCAGGTGTAACTCAAGCAAGACACTCGGGTGTAACTCAAGCAAGACACTCGACTGTAACTGAAGCAAGACACTCAGGTGTAACTCAAGCAAGACACTCAGGTGTAACTCAAGCAAGGCACTCGGGTGTAACTCAAGCAAGGCACTCGGGTGTAACTCAAGCAAGGCACTCGAGTGTAACTCAAGCAGGGCACTCGGGTGTAACTCAAGCAAGACACTCGAGTGTAACACAAGCAAGGCACTCGAGTGTAACTCAAGCAAGGCACTCGAGTGTAACTGAAGCAAGACACTCAGGTGTAACTCAAGCAAGACACTCAGGTGTAACTCGAGCAAGACACTCGAGTGTAACTGAAGCAAGACACTCGAGTGTATTTCGAGCAAGACACTCGAGTGCAACTCGAGCAAGACACTCGAGTGTAACTCGAGCAAGACACTCGAGTGTAACTGAAGCAAGACACTCGAGTGTAACTGAAGCAAGACACTCGAGTGTAACATGAGCAAGACACTCGGGTGTAACTCAAGCAAGACACTCGGGTGTAACTCAAGCAAGACACTCGAGTGTAACTGAAGTAAGACACTCGAGTGTAACTCAAGCAAGACACTCGAGTGTAACTGAAGCAAGACACTCGAGTGTAACTGAAGCAAGACACTCGAGTGTAACTGAAACAAGACACTCGAGTGTAACTCAAGCAAGACACTTGGGTGTAACTCAAGCAAGACACTCGGGTGTAACTCAAGCAAGACACTCCGGTGTAACTCAAGCAAGGCACTCGAGTGTAACTCAAGCAAGGCACTCGGGTGTAACTGAAGCAAGACACTCAGGTGTAACTCAAGCAAGACACTCGGTGTAACTCAAGCAACCTCTGTGTAACTCAAGCAAGACACTCTGAGTGTAACCAAGAAGACACTCGAGTGTAACTGAGCAAGACACTCGAGTGTAACTGAAGCAAGCAAACTCAAGCAAGACACTCGAGTGTAACTCAAGCAAGACACTCGGGTGTAACTGAAGCAAGACACTCGAGTGTAACTGAAGCAAGACACTCGAGTGTAACTGAAGCAAGACACTCGAGTGTAACTGAAGCAAGACACTCGAGTGTAACTGAAGCAAGACACTCGGTGTTGTAACTCAAGCAAGACACTCGAGAGTAACTCAAGCAAGACACTCGAGTGTAACTGAAGCAAGACACTCAGGTGTAACTCAAGCAAGACACTCGGGTGTAACTCTAGCAAGACACTCGAGTGTATCTGAAGCAAGACACTCGAGTGTAACTGAAGCAAGACACTTGGGTGTAACTCAAGCATGACACTTGGGTGTAACTCAAGCAAGACACTCGGGTGTAACTCAAGCAAGACATTTGGGTGTAACTCAAGCAAGACACTTGGGTGTAACTCAAGCAAGACACTCGGGTGTAACTCAAGCAAGATACTTGGGTGTAACTCAAGCAAGACACTCGAGTGTAACTCAAGCAAGACACTCGAGTGTAACTGAAGCAAGACACTCGAGTGTAACTGAAGCAAGACACTCGGGTGTAACACAAGAAAGACACTCGGGTGTAACTCAAGCAAGACACTCGGGTGTAACTCAAGCAAGACACTCGGGTGTAACTCAAGCAAGACACTCGAGTGTAACTGAAGCAAGACACTCGGGTGTAACTCAAGCAAGACACTCGGGTGTAACTCAAGCAAGACACTCGAGTGTAACTGAAGTTAGACACTCGAGTGTAACTCAAGCAAGACACTCGAGTGTAACTGAAGCAAGACACTCGAGTGTAACTGAAGCAAGACACTCGAGTGTAACTGAAACAAGACACTCGAGTGTAACTCAAGCAAGACACTTGGGTGTAACTCAAGCAAGACACTCGGGTGTAACTCAAGCAAGACACTCCGGTGTAACTCAAGCAAGGCACTCGAGTGTAACTCAAGCAAGGCACTCGGGTGTAACTGAAGCAAGACACTCAGGTGTAACTCAAGCAAGGCACTCGGGTGTAACTCAAGCAAGACACTCGAGTGTAATTGAAGCAAGGCACTCGGGTGCAACTGAAGCAAGACACTCGAGTGTAACTGAAGCAAGACACTCAGGTGTAACTCAAGCAAGACACTCGGGTGTAACTCAAGCAAGACACTCGACTGTAACTGAAGCAAGACACTCAGGTGTAACTCAAGCAAGACACTCAGGTGTAACTCAAGCAAGGCACTCGGGTGTAACTCAAGCAAGGCACTCGGGTGTAACTCAAGCAAGGCACTCGAGTGTAACTCAAGCAGGGCACTCGGGTGTAACTCAAGCAAGACACTCGAGTGTAACACAAGCAAGGCACTCGAGTGTAACTCAAGCAAGGCACTCGAGTGTAACTGAAGCAAGACACTCAGGTGTAACTCAAGCAAGACACTCAGGTGTAACTCGAGCAAGACACTCGAGTGTAACTGAAGCAAGACACTCGAGTGTATTTCGAGCAAGACACTCGAGTGCAACTCGAGCAAGACACTCGAGTGTAACTCGAGCAAGACACTCGAGTGTAACTGAAGCAAGACACTCAAGTGTAACTGAAGCAAGACACTCGAGTGTAACATGAGCAAGACACTCGGGTGTAACTCAAGCAAGACTCTCGGGTGTAACTCAAGCAAGACACTCGAGTGTAACTGAAGTAAGACACTCGAGTGTAACTCAAGCAAGACACTCGAGTGTAACTGAAGCAAGACACTCGAGTGTAACTGAAGCAAGACACTCGAGTGTAACTGAAACAAGACACTCGAGTGTAACTCAAGCAAGACACTTGGGTGTAACTCAAGCAAGACACTCGGGTGTAACTCAAGCAAGACACTCCGGTGTAACTCAAGCAAGGCACTCGAGTGTAACTCAAGCAAGGCACTCGGGTGTAACTGAAGCAAGACACTCAGGTGTAACTCAAGCAAGACACTCGGGTGTAACTCAAGCAAGACACTCGGGTGTAACTCAAGCAAGACACTCGAGTGTAACTGAAGCAAGACACTCGAGTGTAACTCAAGCAAGACACTCGAGTGTAACTGAAGCAAGACACTCGAGTGTAACTGAAGCAAGACACTCGGGTATAACTCAAGCAAGACACTCGAGTGTAACTTGAGCAAGACACTCGGGTGTAACTGAAGCAAGACACTCGAGTGTAACTGAAGCAAGACACTCGAGTGTAACTGAAGCAAGACACTCGAGTGTAACTCAAGCAAGACACTCGAGTGTAACTGAAGCAAGACACTCGGGTGTAACTCAAGCAAGACACTCGAGAGTAACTCAAGCAAGACACTCGAGTGTAACTGAAGCAAGACACTCAGGTGTAACTCAAGCAAGACACTCGGGTGTAACTCTAGCAAGACACTCGAGTGTAACTGAAGCAAGACACTCGAGTGTAACTGAAGCAAGACACTTGGGTGTAACTCAAGCATGACACTTGGGTGTAACTCAAGCAAGACACTCGGGTGTAACTCAAGCAAGACATTTGGGTGTAACTCAAGCAAGACACTTGGGTGTAACTCAAGCAAGACACTCGGGTGTAACTCAAGCAAGATACTTGGGTGTAACTCAAGCAAGACACTCGAGTGTAACTCAAGCAAGACACTCGAGTGTAACTGAAGCAAGACACTCGAGTGTAACTGAAGCAAGACACTCGGGTGTAACACAAGAAAGACACTCGGGTGTAACTCAAGCAAGACACTCGGGTGTAACTCAAGCAAGACACTCGGGTGTAACTCAAGCAAGACACTCGAGTGTAACTGAAGCAAGACACTCGGGTGTAACTCAAGCAAGACACTCGGGTGTAACTCAAGCAAGACACTCGGGTGTAACTGAAGTTAGACACTCGAGTGTAACTCAAGCAAGACACTCGAGTGTAACTGAAGCAAGACACTCGAGTGTAACTGAAGCAAGACACTCGAGTGTAACTGAAACAAGACACTCGAGTGTAACTCAAGCAAGACACTTGGGTGTAACTCAAGCAAGACACTCGGGTGTAACTCAAGCAAGACATCCGGTGTAACTCAAGCAAGGCACTCGATGTAACTCAGCAAGGCACTCGTGTGGTACCTGAACAAGACACTCAGGTGTAACTCAAGCAGCACTCGGGTGTAACTCAACAAGACACTTCGGGTGTAACTCAAGCAAGACACTCGAGTGTAACTGAAGCAAGATACTCGGGTGTAACTCAAGCAAGACACTCGGGTGTAACTCAAGCAAGACACTCAAGTGTAACTGAAGCAAGACACTCGAGTGTAACTCAAGCTAGATACTTGGGTGTAACTCAAGCAAGACACTCGAGTGTAACTCAAGCAAGACACTCGAGTGTAACTGAAGCAAAACACTCAGGTGTAACTCAAGCAAGACACTCGGGTGTAACTCAAGCAAGACACTCGAGTGTAACTGAAGCAAAACACTCAGGTGTAACTCAAGCAAGACACTCGGGTGTAACTCAAGCAAGGCACTCGGGTGTAACTCGAGCAAGACACTCGAGTGTAACTGAAGCAAGACACTCGAGTGTAACTGAAGCAAGACACTCGGGTGTAACTCAAGCAAGACACTCGGGTGTAACTCAAGCAAGACACTCGGGTGTAACTGAAGCAAGACGCTCGAGTGTAACTGAAGCAAGACACTCGAGTGTAACTGAAGCAAGACACTCGAGTGTAACTGAAGCAAGACACTCGAGTGTAACTGAGGCAAGACACTCGGGTGTAACTCAAGCAAGACACTTGAGAGTAACTCAAGCAAGACACTCGAGTGTAATTGAAGCAAGACACTCAGGTGTAACTCAAGCAAGACACTCGGGTGTAACTCTAGCAAGACACTCGAGTGTATCTGAAGCAAGACACTCGAGTGTACTGAGCAAGACACTTTGGTGTAACTCAAGCATGACACTTGGTTGTAACTCAAGCAAGACACTACGTGTGTAACTCAAGCAAGCAAAATTTTGTTGAACTCAAGCAAGACACTTGGGTGTAACTCAAGCAAGAACACCTCGGTGTAACTCAGCAAGATACTTGGGGTTGTAACCTCAAGCAAGACACTCCGAGTGTACACTCAAGCAAGACCCTCGAGTGTACTGAACAAGACGACTCGAGTGTAACTGAAGCAAGACACTCGGGTGTAACACAAGAAAGACACTCGGGTGTAACTCAAGCAAGACACTCGGGTGTAACTCAAGCAAGACACTCGAGTGTAACTCAAGCAAGACACTCGAGTGTAACTGAAGCAAAACACTCAGGTGTAACTCAAGCAAGACACTCGGGTGTAACTCAAGCAAGGCACTCGGGTGTAACTGAAACAAGACACTCGAGTGTAACTCAAGCAAGACACTTGGGTGTAACTCAAGCAAGACACTCGGGTGTAACTCAAGCAAGACACTCCGGTGTAACTCAAGCAAGGCACTCGAGTGTAACTCAAGCAAGGCACTCGGGTGTAACTGAAGCAAGACACTCAGGTGTAACTCAAGCAAGACACTCGGGTGTAACTCAAGCAAGACACTCGGGTGTAACTCAAGCAAGACACTCGAGTGTAACTGAAGCAAGACACTCGAGTGTAACTCAAGCAAGACACTCGAGTGTAACTGAAGCAAGACACTC
>WLWD01006263.1_pt1 | contig 27053 bp, 19 predicted proteins | sample 6712731 | NCBI WGS metagenome assembly WLWD01 (sample SAMN12718690, study PRJNA576275) | sponge metagenome | isolation source: marine sponge | host: Mycale hentscheli | place: New Zealand: South Island, Marlborough, Capsize Point | collected 2014-11-01
AGGTAACTAATGGTTTCAATGAAATATAGCTTATCTGCCAATGTCTAAGAGCTCTTGACAAAATTGGCTATAGCTATTCTAGCAAATCTCTCATTATTTTTAGCTACTATTTAGGATCTGACCAGGCCTTATCTATGCCTAACACACTCCCCACCAGCATTTCATACAGGCTTTTCTTGGAGATGGGAAAAACCCAAATATTAAAACTACACTGAATAGCTTGTGTGATTCCTAAGAAATTTTTTTAACATTAACAGAATTTTATCAGAGGAACAACAAAAAACTTTATCAAGACAGTCTCAGTTGAAATTGAGCAATATATAATATACAAATACTATAAATGTTCAATGGGGATGGAATAATTTTTTCTGGGGGAGGAAAGATTCTCTGGAGGGGAAAAATACAAGGCATCCCCCCCACTCTATATGAAACCCTGCCCATTATATATGCTGAGATTCATGTCCTGCAATAATATAATATAAAAAGACAACTCGTGACCATTAGGCATTGCAATAAATGAATGGCTCAAGCTCCCTCTCTTTGAGGACTGGTCTAGCCAAGAAATCTAGTGAATGATTGTTTCTACAGTAGCCACAATGCAGTAGGCAAGTTCTTTCCTTCTTATATACTCATAAAGGAGATCATATTCTTGCTGATCCATGTTGGACAAAATACTAGGAACTAAATGTCACCGCTTTCTACAAGCGACAAAATTTACCGGTAGCGACAATTTTTACTAGTAAATTTTGCCGCCGCTGCGACAGAATTTCCGGGCGACAGTATTTACTGTGACAGCGGCCGTGGCCGCACTGGCCGCAGTTAGTTCCGACGCCCCTGAATTTACCCCGCACAGGTGCGTAGAATAACCCTCGAACATGAACTCGAAACAAACTTTGTAAGACACAAGGATCATCTATGCATTGGGTAAGAAGCAGTAAGCTTAGAATTTAAATCAACCGCTTTTTTTGGTTTGTGTAGGCTTTACTCACTGTCGTGTCACGGTGTTGCTACCAAGACTGAGTTCAGAATCTAGCTAGTAGCCCCGTAACCGCACCGGTAGCTCAACGCAAAAAAAGCTACATAATAAGTGAGGGGGGGGGGGAGGGGTCTTCTGACTGTTTGAAATCTGGGGGAGGGGGCATACCCGCCACTTTACTTAGGCTCGCTGGGCGAGACCTTTTACCAACCTAGAACCTCTACACGCGATTAGCGGTTGGTAAAGGGATTGAGTACGTGAGACTAACTTTTCATTATGGCGGTTCGGTTTAAGGAAAGTGTCTCAGCTTTCAAGAGTAAGTTTGCACCCCTTAAAAAAGTAATGCCAATATGGTAATACTCTAGTGATGTGGGAGAGGACGACTGTCTAATAATTCTGTACAACATTAGTTTCTTAAGTAGTTGAGACAAATAGCTAGTGTGTATGAAGGTGCCTGTTTGAGTTTGCTAGTATGTAAGTCAGACAAAAAATGGAAACTGGTTGTTTACTATGTAAACTTGATACACATATATATCTTAGAGTCTTCTTCAGTGGTTTCAAGAGACAGCTGCATTAGGCTTGTACGTTTGTCCCTCCATCTAATCCTATCATTAATCACAGCAGTTTAGTTTAAAAAATTCGCGCACCAAATGGCTAGACTAGACTAGCTAAATGGAATGGCATCACAACTATAAAAATTGAATGGAATCATTTAGCTATTATATCCATGTATTTTTTATACAGCAGGACACCACAACTTTATTATCTTGTCCAGTAGTGATGGCATTTCCCATTGGCTTATTTTGCAGGTTAGCACACATGCTGCTGATGTATCAAGGCCAGTCAATACAAGATGTTGGCGAAGTAAGCGGCATGAAGTAAGTTGATAACGGGTGTGAACATAACCAAAACTCATCCCTAATAGTGATAATGTTGGTGGCCTGCCTCTTTTATTGTCTAGGTACTAATATTTCCAGTTTTTTGTTTGTTTGTTTGGTTTTTTGTTTTTGTTTTGGGGCACGATTTAGGTTCACCTGCATTGAGTCTACCACACTGGATTTATGTCCAACCAAAAGGTTGAACTTACTGATAATCTCCTATTACTTGTTACAGGGTGGGCATAGGTAGGGTAAACTTGTTGTTGTGCATTCCCTGGCTGCTTTGGCTGTCTCTTTAGCCTATGACCTTGACCCATTCTTGGTTGATGCTCGCACTTTGCTGTCTTTACATGCATTGTTAGTTACCCTCTCATTGCACTGCTCCATCTGCTGATGCTGTCCCTTACCTTATGACCTTACTGTGCACCCTTCACTTGGCTATTCTTTTGTACTAGACTTTCCTTAGCATCCTCAAGTTGTCCGCCAGCTCCCACTCTTTAGACCCTTCTTTTAACTCCATTTAATGATTGGCATTGCATTCTATAATGTTTGGCTTCATATCTCATAGTCTAGAACTGCAGTGGTGTCCCAAGGTGTCTGTTAGGAAGTAGCGAGAGAACGAGAAAGATACTCTCGAGTTTTACAAGTGGAAATTTAACATGTAGAAATGTGTTTATACGTAATACATACATACATACATACACAATGCATGCATACAGACAGTCACGCACATGTGTGTGTGTGTGTGTGTGTGTACGTATGTATGATATGTCAGACCCTTCTACAGAGGTGTAAATAGCAGGCGGCCATCGTCCAATTTCCGTGCAAAATGTCTACTAGACCGACTATAGAGTTGATTGAGCGGCCCTCTGGGCCGAGTGCGTTTGCCAGCAGTTGAGTATGCAGCTCAATCTATCTACTGCCAAAACTTACGCGACGCGTGCCATTGCGTGTCTGCAAGTAGGTGCGCTTTATTTAGTTGGTACCGCTGCTTTTTCTTCTTTTTTTGTACATACTAAAAGAAGTGCTAAGAAGAGTGAACATTTATCGAGTCGTGTGGTGTTTTTGGTAAGTTTTTCCCATTACTGCTCATACTTCAGTAGCTTACGATACTTTCCTCATTGTCCGCTTTTTGTTTAGGGTATGTCGAAGCGAGTTTCTTCTGATAGTGGAAGTAGCGGGAAATTTAGCGAGTGTCCAGCATTGAAGAAACGGCGAGTGAGTTTCGCTACTTTTCAGAAATGGAGAACAGGTCTGGACCGGGAATGTAACACCCTATCATGGCTTGATTGTGAATGCAGTGGACAAAGTTCTAGAAAAATTGTGGAGAAATTGAAATGCAAGGTTTGTACACAATAAGAACCTAGAATAATGGGCATGAGAAATTATAGTGAGAAGTGGATTTCTGGAGCTGATTCTGTTTGTACCAGTAACATACGAGATAATTCTAACTCTGATCAGCACAAGCATGCAACCTTGCTTCTAAAAAGAGATCAGGCTCGAGAAAGTGGCTTGGATACTAGTTTTTTTGCTCCAATACTTTAAATACTTAATCAAATGTCTGAAAAAGACAAGGAGATGCTTAGGATCAAGTTTGACATAGTTCACTTCATTGCTACTCAGCAGTTAGCATTTACTAATTACCCTGCTCTGTGTGAACTTGAAAAGAAGCATGGAGTTAATGTTGGAGTGTCCTACCTTAATCAAAATGCCGGGAAAACCTTTTGCCATTTTATTGCTGAGTCTAAACGAGTAGTAGAATTAAGGGAAAAAAACTTTAAAAATCGATATTTTTGTCTGTTCTTATGGATGGTTCTACCGATTCTGCTAACATTGATGATGAAATGTTTTTAGTAACATGGTGTGATACTGATAGTGATGATCAGCTTGTTTGTACTAATATGAGTTATCTCTGTGTCGCTAGACCTAAAAAGGTGGATGGGCAAGGTCTTTTTGAATGTCTTGAGACTAGTCTTACTAGGCTTGGTATGTCTTGTATTAGTTCTGAGCAATGTAAATTTCTGGTAGGAATTGGTACAAATGGTGTTTAGCGCACCGTGTTGAGTTGGCTGTCAAGGATGCTCTGAAAGACACTTGTTTCAGTTAATTGATAACATGCTTTTTCGTCTCTACTATATATATGAAAAAATGTAGAGAGTTGGAGGAAATAATTACTGACCTTAGGCAATTCATTACTTTTAATGATTGGAATTAAGCCAATTAGAGGGTAAGTGGATCTCGCTGGATATCACACAAGCTATCAGCTATGAAACGAGTGTTGTCTACATTTGGTGCATACTTCCAGCCACTTAATAGCTTTATCTGAAGATTCTTCTGTCAAATCTTTGGATCAAGCTAAACTTCGAGGGTATAGCACTAAATGGTCAGATGCCAAATACATCCTAGGTTGTGCATTTTTTAGTGATCTCCATGTGCTATAATTAGTAAAGTGCTGCAACAAGATAGCTTAGATATACTGGGGGCATTCAGCAGCCTCTTACGTACAGTTCAGGAATTGAAGAAGCTTGGTTCCAAGCCTTTGTTGCAATGGTCCACCTATTCGTCCACCTTGCAGAGGATTACTGAGGAGAATGGCACTACGTCATTCCAGCAACAGGTTATAAGATAATGTAGATAGAGTGAAGACTCATTTTTCAACACACTATGAAAAGTATTGCACTGCAGTCACCAGCTGTTTGAAGAATCGATTAGAATGGACTGATTTAGAGTTTATACGACGGGAGAAATTAATAGAAGAGCAAGATCATGTGGAGCAACCTGTTCCAAATTCTGTTTCTGCAATCAATCGCTTGGGTTTGAAGTTCAAAATTCCTCTTGAAGCTTCTGGAGTGGTTGTGGTATCAATTCTTTAAGAGTTCCAAGATATCATTCTTTATGCTACTGAATTCATTTCTATGTCTAGTACAAATTACCAAACAGTTTGGTGGAAGATTTTTCATTCTCCTAATGCTGCTAGCTGGACAAACACTTTAAAACTTGCCCAACTATTGTTTTCCCTTCCAGTCTCCAATGGGAAACTTGAGAGGATTTTTTCAACACTCAAAAATATCAAACAATCCAAATGATCTTCGTTAAGCAATGAACTTCTTGATGACCTCCTAGCAATTAATGTAGATAACGTGATGATCAAGGATTTTAATGCTGACAGCAGCATTGAACTGTGGTGGAACGCTAAATCTCGACGTCCTAACCAGCATGCAAGGAAACTGAGTGCTGACATAGCAGGAGAGAGTGAGCATTCATCATCAGAGTTAGCTGACATTTAGGAAGACTGGGATACCTGGATGGACAGTGATTAGTCAACAAAATATTGACTATTATTAACATTCCTTTATCATTACAACAATATTTGCACACTAATAAAAAAATTTCATTGCTTGGTTTCACATTGTCTACCTAAAACATAAAAATGAATAAAATATCACGTAATATACTTCCTAAAATGTATTTAAATGAAGTAGTAGATGACCTACATACCAATCCACAAAAATGACCAGTCAAAATACATTTTGTTAGGCCATTTTGTCAGAACAAGTGAAAAAGCTTATTTATACCCCTCCCCTGCCTCTATAAAATAGGTGGTGAAGTTTCTAACCAACACTCAACTTTTTAAAATATTGTTTTAATTTTTGTTAGCCGTTGATTTTTTTGGCGCAATTCTCAGAATGCTTACAAATTTACTACTGTATGAGTTGTACTAATAACACTAGAGTTGAAACAAGTATGAAAGTGCTGGTTGGCCTGAGCTGTTGCTTTTAGAACAGAGGTATATATTTAAGTATCATATTTGCTGAGGCTAGTGGTTCTGTAGTATGCTGTGATATTGGTGCCATTGGCCAGATTGTTATTATTAGCCCTCAGCACGCATGCGCAAGTGGGTTATATTAGTCGTCCCATCTGTTTGTCTGTCTGTCAGCTGATTTTGGAGATTACTGACAATTAACTGTTGATTTAAGTATGAACTTGCTCAGGATGATGTTTTAACAAGGTGTCTGCTCCGTGTAGGTTCAAGTTTTTGTAATGCCCCCTATCGTCATGTTGCAATCACATGGACAAATAATTTCTTTTCTTCCCACGTTAGTTTTTGCTTCATACTGAAAAGCTAATGAGAACTGTAATTCAGATGTTTTACGTTGAAACTATATACTGGTGAGAGTGTCCTGCATGTTTAGCTACTCCTTTTTAGACAGTAATTAGCTACATCTATGTATGTTTTTATTGCTAGAGCTGTATTGATACCTGATTAGGAATAGCCAAATATATTATTTTTTCGGTCTGAGAAATGATTTTGTTATACATGTAGCTAGCTAGTGTATAGTAGCGCTGAGGGTTCACACCTTTGGTGCTTCATTTGCATGGCTTGATAACTAATTTTCTTTTCCATTAGAATTAATATTGCAATAACTTTTATTTGCTCCTCCCAACACTATGAGAATGGTGGGATTAAATGTGTCTTGTACCAGGATTTAGAATGGCTAAATTTTATGCTAGCAAGGAATAGTTATGAAGTTACTTTTTATTTTTTTATTTTAGTTTTTTATTTTTATTTCTTCTCGTGGATAATTGATTGAAATTGATGTTTTATATATAGTCTGTACATCATTCTCCTGGAGCTGTTCGTGAATAGCAGATCAGTAAGATTCTCCTTCTGGATCCAGGTCTCCTACAATGAATGGAAGGATATTTGCCATCAGCCCCACTTTTGTGCAGCTTCATGTGGTAAACGTGTAGAATTTATAAAATAATAATTTATATAGTAATACACTTGTGTGTCTGTAACGACAACAATAGTGACCAATGGTGTGTGTATTCATGAATAATTCATGATGTGATTTGAGTTGGTAAAGCAATCATCCTTTCCTGAATGGGGGAAACCGTTTGACTAGGGGAAAGTGGGAGGGGAAAGGTGACTTCCTTGGTGTTTGAATTTGCTAGAGATGCACCGATAATCTATCGGTCTATCGTTTATTGGCCTACTTTTTAGGTATCGGTCGTCAACACTACCCGCCATACCGATATAATTAACCGATAGAAAAAAATTTGTACGCACCGCGTGGACACTGAACAGATGAGTTTTACTAGCTCTTAGATTGCGTAAAGACAAAGAAACTTAACTATGACGTCTAAAAAGAGGTCACCAATTTGGCACTACTTGTTCCTGGCACTGAAGACTTTAGACTAGTCAGTACCATTATATTTCTAATTATGTAAAAATTAAATTTTCAAAATTCAATGAATACATCTATATCTGTTATCGGTATTGGCCTCAATATTCTAGATACCATATCGGTGCAACTCTAGAATTTGCAATTGTCAATTGCAGAGCGCACACGAAAACCCTTGGAGTTCCTTGAAAAACCTATTGTACTATAAAAACTGAACACTGGGTCGCTGAACTGGCCTGGGAAAGTGTTCATCTACAGTAGCTAACCATAATGGGTATAAGAGAGGCAGAGAAGCAGGATTAATTTACATGTAATTAATTTTCTTACACTGCACAGGAGAGCATCAGGATCAAATGGTTCTTCATATTCAGTAATGGAAGTGTTTGTGAAGTGTAGAGAAAATATGTTATTAACCATTGATATGTTGAATGTAGCGAAACTTTTGGTTTTTGGTCTTTTTTTGTTTTTTTCCATTTGTTTTTTTTTTTTTTTTTCCTTTTTTTTTAGTTTTTTTTTCTTTTTTTTTTTTTTTTTTTTTTTTTTTTTCCCCTCTTCTCATTCTTAGGCTGTTTTGGCATTTTTAGCCTCCCTTGCTGTTTCTTTTTTTACTTATCATTTTTATCGGGTTCAAGAAATATCCTTAGTAAAATGTTGATGAAGATTGCCATGGTACTTCATAGTGTGCACAGGTGCCTGAGCAGAAAAGGGTACACGTATGCCTGAGGTTACAAAAAGGGTCCACTTATGCCTACGCAAATTTGAAATGAAGACATAGATATATATCCCAACTCGTTAGTATACAGCTTTGCTCGCTCCGCTGAATAATAATAATCAATTGAATTGATTTAGTGTGGGCATATTACTATACCAGCCGATGACCCTTTCCACATTTGCTTGCTTTGAAAGTGGTTGAACCATGGTCTAGATAACCAGACAATAATTTCTACAGTCTTTATTCATATAATAAGCTCTGGTTGACCCAAGATCATTTCAGCTGGCTAATGCATTCACCTTCATAACTTTTTTTTCCATGTTTCAGATGTATCCTCTGGGAAAAAAAAACAGTGGTGGCAGCTAGTAGAGAAGGCTTGCTGTGTGCATCCATGTATCCTAGCTCAGTATTTGTCATCCTGGAAATGACAATGTCTGTGCAAGTTCTAACAAGCTAAGGTAATATAATTTATAAGTCTCACCTGGGATGAACTATAATAGTCTCTTCTATCATTTGTTATCATGAACTTGATTTCACACTACACGTACATACATAGTGTCTTCTTCAGTTGTACAAGTATAACTTCTACTAAGTATCTGTATTTGCTAAGGAGCTATATTTGCAATTGCAATTAAATACTTTTAAAGTATTTGACCCCAACTCTGGTGTCTTTTCCTAAATATCATGCATTATATCGGGCAATATAACCATCACATGCAGGGCTAGCAGAAACGCAATGATTTGATGTTGGCCATTACATTGGGAGTGACCTTTCTTAGCATATAGCTACCTACACTCAACCCACTATGTACCACATATAGATGGGCCTTAATTAGAACTGCACATGTCCTATTAATTGCCTTGTTTAATTGTGTGATGTGCTGTGAAATTTTTCCCATGATTGGCTCTGCTACCAACATATGCATGCATATGTCTTACAGGGATGGAGCTGTAGTCCAGGGAGCCATACCATGTCTACAGGGACTAACATGCAGATCAGTTCTCTTTAAAGTCTCCATTGCTTGACTGTGGGCGGGTTGTCTGTGTACGCCACAGAGTCCTTTCCATCTAGTGAGTGACCTAAACTCAATACATGATATTCCTTGAATTGTACCTACATTTAGTTGTTGATTTATGTTTTGTTTTATTGTTGTTGTTTTTGGTCTTTTTTGTGTGTTGTTGTTGTTATTTTTTATTTGTTTGTTTGTTTTTTCCTTACTTTATTAATGAAATGGACATCGTATTGTCCATTTGATGGCCTAATATAAAGGACCGTCATGCAGGGTTTTGTGCGTGATTTTTCACTGGGGGTGGGAGACACTGTGTGTAATTAACCACACACAAATTGGTTTGATTTATATTACTTTGATTCAAATTAAAAGTGTATACTTCACACTGATCAGCACGTGCATGATTTTATAATCTTATAGCTCATAGATTCCAATATAGCTTTAGAACATAGCTGGTGTAGTTCTTGTACCGTGACAGAGGGACTTTAAATCTCTTAGGTCCTTCAGGACAGGGCTTCTATATGTCAAGTCCCTCAGATTGAGTTGTTAGGAATTAGGTCACCATGGTATCCACTTCATTGGGTCACCATGGTGTCCACTTCATTGGGTCACCATGTGTCCACTTCATTGGGTCACCATGTGTCCACTTCATTAAGTCGTCATGTGTCCACTTCATTAGGCCACCATGTGTCCACTTCATTAGGTCACCGTGTCCACTTCATTAGGTCACCATGTGTCCACTTCATTAGGCCACCATGTGTCCACTTCATTAGGTCACCATGGTGTCCACTTCATTAGGCCACCATGTGTCCACTTCATTAGGTCACCATGTGTCCACTTCATTAGGCCACCATGTGTCCACTTCATTAGGCCACCGTGTCCACTTCATTAGGTCACCATGGTGTTTATTTCATTTTATTTCTATGAATTTGACTAGATTTTGATTATTGGGGAATGAGATGATTGTAGCTGTGCTTTATACACTGATGCTCTAGCTTGCAGTATGGAGGCCAGCCAGTGATGGACTAAGTTTGGAATGTTGTGGTTGAGGCATGGCGTGGTCTGACCACCAAAAGTACAACATATAGGTTTGTGGTTGTTAAAACTTGTCACCACTGACCATAAGTTGGTGTAGAATGTGTAGGTGTTTGCAATGCAGTCATGCTGGGCATTAAAATCTGTGTGATGTGTATCTTGTGCAGTCATGTCATGTGCAGTCCTGTGTTGCTGGACTTATGAAATTTGTGTGTGTATTTTGTGCAGTTATGTGGGAAATTATTGTTGCTGGGAGTTGTAGTCAATACAGTAGAATGTCAGTTATCTGAACACGGTGGGACCGAGTTGTTCTGATAACTGAACACCATAGAAAACACAAATAAAGGGGTGTGGTCAAGCAATTCTTCATGTCTGCACGTGCTACTATTATATTTTGGGTGTTCGGTTAACTGAAGTGTTTCAGATAATTGAAGTTTGGATAACTGACATTCTACTGTACATGAGTGATGAGGTTCTCATGTGACCAGTGACTAGAGGTAGTAATGGGGCTCTTATGTGACCAGTGACTAGAGGTAGTGATGAGGTTCTCGTGTGACCAGTGACTAGAGGTAGTAATGGGGCTCTTATGTGACCAGTGACTAGAGGTAGTAATGGGGCTCTTATGTGACCAGTGACTAGAGGTAGTGATGAGGTTCTCGTGTGACCAGTGACTAGAGGTAATGATGGGGTTCTTATGGACCAGTGACTAGAGGTAGTAATGGATTTCTCATGTGACCAGTGACTAGAGGAAGTGATGAGGTTCTCATGTGACCAGTGACTAGAGAGTGATGAGGTTCTCTTGTGACCGGTGACTAGAGGTAGTGATGAGGTTCTCTTGTGACCAGTGACTAGAGGTAATGATGGGGTTCTCATGTGACCAGTGACTGGAGGTAGTGATGAGGTTCTCATGTGACCAGTGACTAGAGGAAGTGATGAGGTTCTCGTATGACCAATGACTAGAGGTAGTGATGGGGTTCTTATGGACCAGTGACTAGAGGTAGTGATGGGGTTCTCATGTGACCAGTGACTAGAGGAAGTGATGAGGTTCGCGTGTGACCACCAGTGACTAGAGGTAGTGATGAGGTTCTCATGTGACCAGTGACTAGAGATAGTGATGAGGTTCTCATGTGACCAGTGACTAGAGGTAGTGATGAGGTTCTCATGTGACCAGTGACTAGAGGTCGTCAGTCAATCTGTCAGTCAATCTGTCGTGTGTTAATCTGTCGTCAGTTAATCTATCATCAGTCAATCTGTCGTCAGTCAATCTGTCGTCAGTTAATCTGTCATCAGTCAATCTGTCGTCAGTTAATCTGTCGTCAGTCAATCTGTCGTCTGTTAATCTGTCGTCAGTCAATCTGTTGTCAGTCAATCTGTCGTCAGTCAATTTGTCGTCAGTTAATCTGTCGTCAGTCTGTCAATCTGTTGTCAGTCAATCTGTCGTCAGTCAATCTGTCATCAGTCAATCTGTCGTCAGTTAATCTGTCGTCTGTTAATCTGTCGTCAGTCAATCTGTCGTCAGTCAGTCAATCTGTCGTCAGTCAATCTGTCGTCTGTTAATCTGTCGTCAGTCAATCTGTCGTCATTTAATCTGTCGTCAGTCAATCTGTCGTCAGTCAGTCAGTCTGTCAATCTGTCAGTCAGTCAATCTGTCGTCAGTTAATCTGTCGTCTGTTAATCTGTCGTCAGTCAATCTGTCATCAGTCAATTTGTCATCAGTCAATTTGGTGGCGGAATGTGCAGTGGTTGCTAAACTAATTCAAATGAATATCATTACATAAAGCTCACTTGCAACCGAGCATTGCCTTATTAGGCTAGTGAGAGGAAGTGAACAACACCACAAAGAGAAGGAAGAAAATGTCTACTCCCACTGAAGTAGCTAATGCTCAACTAGCCAAGTTTCTCAAGGATAATGAAGACAGGGTATTATCTGTCATCAAATCTAAGCCAGTGGATCTGTCTGAGGATATGTTCCAGAGGTGTCTGATCTCACACTCCATGATGGACCAGTTCTCAAGTCTGGATCACAACAATGTGGACCACAAACTCCAGCTCCGATACCTACTCAGGTTAGTGGCACAGAGAATCCAACAAGATGGGAGTGGGTGGGGCAAGTTCCTGAGCCTTCTAGAGAGCTGGGGAGAACAATCACTCAGTGAGTACCTGAAAAGAAGTAGCTCAAAGGAAGAAAATCCTGCTGAGACTGTAAGTAGGAGTATTGATGAGCCTTTAATCTTGGATGACCTCCAATGGATAGTACAGACACTAGTCGATATCAGTTCTGACTGGGAAGAACTAGGTACAGCCTTAGGTCTGTCACCTTACCAGATAAAGAATAGCAAGCAATATTACAACGTGCTTAGCTTATATGAAGTGCTGTCAGTATGGCTGTCTGGAGGTAGTGCCATGCCCCCCACTATTACCACACTCACTAAGGCTTTGAGAAGTTCACTGGTGGGACATGGTAGAGTAACTCAAGAGATAGAGCAAAAATTCACTTCAGTAAAGGAAACCAAGAGCATTTCCTGTAGCAATAGAAAAGATGCATCTACAAGAGATTTTACTATTGTAAATCAGAGCTGTAGTGAAGCAGAAGTAGAAGATGGCAAGTCCACACTCCTCCTAGTCCAGGCTAGTAAGAATAACAATGTGTCTTACGAGTGGAACAAGGATAACAAGGCATTAGCTGACAACCCTTCATTCTCCGGTATTCATGACGACATACTAATTATTAACCACGCCCACCAGGGAATGGGAGGTAAGTACACATGTTGTGTGAGGAGTCAGGAGAGAGAAATTGTCAGTAACAAAGTGACACTGACTGTCCTCCATCCTGTAGCGAAGAAAACACTTTTAGACCTTTACTCTGTAAACAAACAAGTACTGTTTAAAGATGAGGAGTGGCCTCCAGTGGGAACTAAAACTTTTATTAATCTAGCTCTGACGAGTCAGTCAATAGCTGATGTCGAAGGAGATCCTGAAGAAAGATTAAGAGGCTTGGAAATAATAAAGTATGAGGAAGTATTTGCCTCTTATATTGGTGCAGAATTCATATTAGTGGAAGGTCGTCCTGGCAGTGGGAAGACTACCTTAGTAAACAAACTTATCAAAGATTGGGCAAAAGGGAGAATATTATTGAACGCTGAACTAGTTTTTCTAATTCCTCTTCGCACTTTACGCAACAATACTACTCATGAACATTTGTCTTGTATACTACGAAAATATTACAGCAATGATGAAGATCTCAGAGCTGTAATTTCAAAAATAGAGAAAAATAATGGAAAAGGTGTGTGCTTTGTGTTTGATGGGTTAGACGAGTACTATCCTAATGGAGAACTTGAAGAATCCATAGTGCTTCGACTACTTCAAAGAATCTATCTACCTCGATCAATGATCATTGTGTCTTCTCGTCCAGGAGCCATTGAAAGGTTTCAAGATCTGTCTGTAACACAACAAATCGACGTTTTCGGTTTTACTGAAAAACAAATTTACCAATACATTGACCACTTTCCTTTTGGGTTTTCATCAGACAATCCCTACGGGCCCAACGAGCTAAAGGAATATTTGAAATTATATCCCAATGTATTCCACATGTGCTACTTACCTATACATGCTGCCATCATTTGTTTCGTGTACAAAACTGGGAGAGGACAATTTCCTAACACTCAAACTAAAGTATACGAAGAGTTTACCAGATCGATGATACTACGTCACCTTAAACGTAGCCACAAAAAAATAAAAATAAAATCATTGAATCGTCTACCAGAATGCTGTGATGAATATTTCAGAATATTGTGCGACCTTGCTTTCCACATGACTCTCAATCATCAGCAGGTCATAGATGAAGATGATATTGATTTCCAACTTTTTGAAGATACAAGTTCTGGTTGGGACTGGTCTCTTAGTCTCATCACTTGCAACCAAACAGCTCAGCTTAGCGGAGTCACCACATTCCATTCATTCCTTCATCTAACACTGCAAGAATTTCTAGCAGCTTATCATTTAGTACATGCAGAAGAGGAGAAGAAAATTGACTTAATAGAGAAGGTTAGGATAACAAATTTAAGAACTTCAACTCTGTGGACTTTTTATTTTGGCCTAGAAATATTTCAATTTGAAATAAATCCATTACTTTTAGATTTATTACCTTCTTCAAAGATATGGATTATTTCATCTACGGGAGCGCAACTACGTACTGATGTGATGAACACTTTAAAATTGGCATATGAGTCTCAGCAGAAATTTGTGTGTGATGAGCTAGTGAGGCATTTTGAAGGCAAAATAAATCTAGACCTCATCCACCCATATGATGTACCAACATTAGTATATGTCATACTCACGTCTTCACAATCTATAACAGAGATCTATCTGTCTGTCCAACAAGACTCAGACATGGATTACGTTCTCAAACTAATTCAACATGAAAGGCTTCCCGAGTTGCAAGTGCTCAATCTAAGTGTTACAAAAGATCTACATACTATCAATTACTTGTCTAATCTAATAGAAGGTTGTTCTGCACTCAGAGAAATATACCTAGAAAATATGTGTGGCTTACCAGCTGAAATAGAACGCCTGGTAGACAAAATACGACTACTTCCTAATTTGGTCAGTTTATCTATTATTTCTGAAAGTAGATACAAATTTATTCCCTATATAACACGTACTTACCAAGATCACATAATAACTCATGAGCAATTATGCTCCATTGGTTTTAGAATGGGGTATTCTAATCCACGAAATTTAAGGTATGGACTTCTCCCAGTCATACCTAAAATTCATCAGCTAACTCAAGTAAGGAATTTGAATATTATATATTGGGAGCTATCTCTCAGCTGTTGTGAAAGTTTGGCGTCTAACCTCTGCCCTCTTACTAACCTGGAACATCTTAGCCTCAGTGACAATCAAATCAATGCTGACGGTGCTGTCAAACTAGCCTCTGCATTACACAATCTAAAAAATCTGGAAGAACTGGATCTTAGCATGAATAACATTGGCAGTAGCGGTGCAGTAAGAGTAGCCGCTGAACTTCACCACCTTACAAAACTGACTCTACTAGATCTGAGAGGCAACAATGTTGGTTCTGATGGTGCTGTCAGCATAGCCTCTGAAATTCACCATCTCATCAATCTAACCATTCTCAATCTCAGCCAAAACAATATAGGCTTCGATGGTGCCAGGCATTTAGCTCCTGAACTTAAACACCTTACAAACTTGGAATTCTTAAGTCTGAATAATAACAGTATTGGTTCAGCCGGTGTGATCAGCTTAGCTTCTAAACTACACTGCCTTACCAGACTACAACACTTGCTGTTATACGAAAATAACAAGGATGCAGACAGTGCCGTACAAGTCATCACTGCTCTAAAAGACTGCCACAAACTAAAACGTGTGATGCTCACTGAAGGAACGCAAATTGATCCAGAATATGATTTTGATTTAAGAGGTCTGGTAACCAGAGAGGACACTGCTGATAAAAAGCGTCTAAAAGATGCAGTAAAACTGCACAAAAAAGACTCACGTATCAACTTTTGACTTCTACACCATCAGTTAAAATTCTACATAAAGCATCATTCATTTCCTCTGTATTATTTTTTCTCTATATATTTTAAAAACACATTCAATTTCAAGTGTACAGCTGCCAAAAAAGTAACTTCCTAAACATGACTTAATACTAATTGTCAATACAAGTACATACGTGCAATAGTCACTTCCACATCAGCATGTAATGCACTGTAGAATGTTTACATTACACTTCCTACATACACACATACATGCACATATTATTACCTTAACACTAACCTTCTTGTTCTTTGTGGAGACTGTATGTGAAAGAGAGAGGAGTGTCAGTTGAGGGGCGGGGTCATCCGTGGAATATCGGTTCACCAGAATCCATGTCGTGAAACTGAGCCCTCCACTCGGGGGAAATATTCTGTCTCCGCCCCCAACTCCTCCTGTGGTCACAGCTGGAGTGGTAGGTATTGCAGTAGGCTGTGACATAAAAAATTCATATAATACTGTACACATTACAAACTAACTACATATTTAACACATACATGTACAGTGCTTCCAGCTTAAAGAGTGGATTTTTTTAGCTTTTTGGTTAAGGTTGCTAATTCTGCTATAATTTCTCAAGTATGTGTAATAAAAAGCTAAAAATTTGTATTATTATACATTAATGTCATATTAACATACAGACAAAACAATTTTGTGGGTTTGTGGTTATTGTTGTGGTTATAGGTGATGGAACTGGGAGCTTCAAGACAGTGAATTTGGAAGTGTTTAAGCTGAAAAAAGAGAAATTATTTTTCCTTATCTCTATAACTTGGTATACTGATACTTTAATACCTGAAGTTTCATGTGAGCCAGATTTTGTGGGCACACGAAATTTGAATCTCGAAATATTTAAAATTTAGTGTTTAAGCCAGGATTTTTGAATTTATTTGAGTTATATCTCTATAAATTTGACACATGATGTAAAATTGCCTTAAAATTGTTATGTATAACTTTGGTAGCTATACCTTGAAAATTAAGTGAGTTGTGGCTGTTTTTCACCAAAATATTTTTACGCACGGTAAGGGTCATCAAATGATGGCGTTTAGAGCGGGTTGTGGGCCTTTAGTACACGTAAACGCGACGTCACAAAACAGCGCATGCGTATTTGTGCAAGGGCGCCAGTTTACCGCTAATTCTTACACGGGTATGGCTGATTTAGCTATGGTTATATCTCAGGCCCTAGGTATCAAGTTTTACGGCGTTACTGCCTTCACGGCCAGCATTTTAGCTTCCGTCTGGAGCTGCACAACCAGTAGGACTCCAACTGCATCACCCTGATGTTGTCAGAATACCGAATGCTGGGCCTTGGGAGTATTACACTTCTTCAGCTTTTCTTCAGCTCTTGAAAAAGATGACCGCTTGGATAGGCTTGGCTCCAAGTTAGTAATATACCAGCCAACAATTCTGACTGATTTCGACTTCGTTTACTGCTGCTAGTAGAACGATGAGAATCCATACAGCCGATTGCAGTTAGGGAAAGTCCCGCCTTACTGCTCGGGGAAATAACCGTTCGACCTTAGCTCGTTAACTAGTTACATTTAATGACGAACTACCGCAAAATCTTGACGTAAAAAAAAATGGCGTAAAATGTATTAGAGTGAATGAGAAAAGTGCTGTTCTCCGTTTTCCATTCTCTAAACAGGCAGTTTTACTATTGTAAACATTGTTGGGATGATGAAGAAAAGGAATGTGTATGTTAAATGACTGTAGTGAGGGTCTATACAGTAGTTTAAAAAAATCCACTCTTTAAGTTGGAAGCACTGTACGTTTATATTTTTACTTTCTCTAGCTTAACAAAATAATATAACTACAGACACATTGCAACATTCCTACAGATGTCATCATCAGAGAAATAACAAAACAAATAGTGAAAATGCATAAGAAAATATACCAAATATAAAATTACTCCCATAAGTACCAGTATCCAGTGCAGATTATAGACACAGGCACTTGCATATCATATATCATACATGTAAATTTCGAAGCAACTTCACAAATATCAATGTGTATGAGAACATACAGATATACTACTACTTTCACTGCAATTGAATTTTGGATATCATTTGTTGGCATAACTCTTTTGACAACATACACTCAGCAATTATTACAATATGTTACCTAATCTAGTTTTGTATTACTTCTTCACCTCTTTTACTCAAACACCAAAATCCTTCCTCTCATACATATTTATACAGTATACACACCACCCAACCCCTTACCAACTATACACAACTCACATCAGGTAAGGGGAAGACACTGGGCAGAAAGAGGCACCCAAAGCCATCCACTGACAAGTCAAACTCAATGAAAGGTGGGGCACCTGCCACAAGAGACAGGCAGCCGTCTCTAGAAGTCGTCATGGTAACCAAACTCTGAATGCGAGCCAGAGAGAGGGAGCCTCCAAAAGGAGCATTCTGATTGGTCAATTGGTCGCTATCCTGTGACACATCAGTCTTGCCAGAGTCGCGCAGGTAGGCATTGTACTTGCCCGCTCTGAGGTCGTCAGGTGTTACTGCACTCAGGGAGCAGCTGAGAGGGTTGCCTAGACGCAAGAAGCTCCTATAACATCACAAATATTGGTATAAAAGCAGAGAAATTTAATTTGTACAATTGCAAGAGAGACTTACATACAGTAGCCTAAATAAAGTGCTGTCAGGAGGTAGTATCACGCCCACATTATTTTAGGGTATAAAGAATTTATTTATTTTCAATGTAAATGCTATAGTATTAATATCCCTTCCCTGTCTTTTTTCTCACCTGAAATCAGACGATGTAAGTGCTTGGTAGGAGAGTTTCTCAAAGGTCCTCTCAAGGGCATGATGAAGTGGGTGTGTCTCATCCGCCAATATCCCGGGACATCGTGTCAGGATTCTTTGAGGAAGAGCAACCTGAAGAGTTGTAAATAAAAGAAGCAAGGTAAAGAAGAAAAGCAAAGTCAGTTAATCATCTTTCAGGCTTGTACCATGTGTATGTACATCCATGATACATATAGCCAGTACATATATATTATATATGGTAGTTGGTTAGTCACATATGTATGAAGTAATATGTATGTACATAGTCCCTAGCTCAGACTGTACATACATACGTATATACATACATACATATGTACATGTGCACACATGTACAAACTCACCTGACACAATGCTTGTTGGTTTCTCTCAGTGACTGCGAGAGAGTAAATCTCAGACACTACTCTCTCTTGCAGGAAAACACACCACTAGATATAAAAAAACAAACACAAAAACAACAAATATATTAGGGGAAGGTGAATGCAATGATCTATTAAAATACTGATTATGTATTAGTATTCATTACGTCACTACTTAAGCTATACAGTAATTCTTGATAAGTATCTTATTACAGTGAATTTCACACATACAGTGTACATGTAAGTACAAGCATGTACCTTCCATGCTAGTTCCCTGTCCATCGCAGCCTCCTCTGCGTAACTCAGTTCACCTTTGTCCAACATCTCTCCTCCTGCCAAACCCGCCGTCTCTACTTCAACATCCACTTCATCAACTACTGAAGGCTCTAACACCTCATCACTGTCACCCAAAACAGAACTATCTTTATTCCCATCATTCTGTTCCAATTCTGCATCATAATAAGAGTCAGACTCTGGTGACGCCGAGTTTCTATGAGCAGGAATATTTGAGAACTCGCTGGGTGCGTCGCTTTGGGGCGTGGTCAAGTTAAACTCCTTGGTCTTCGCAGCAATGCCAGGAGGTGGAGATGCTAGCGTACTGATCCGACTGCTACTACGAGATTCAAACACTTCATCAGGACTCATTGTTCTGCTTCGACCACTCCCAATGTCCTCTGGGAACCTCACCGACGGCAGCAAGTCAATCATACACACAATGGCCCCAGGGTGGATCAAATTAGGAGTGGTATTGACCCCACCTCCAGCTGCCCCACCCTTCAACTTGGTGGTTATCGGAGGTGCCCCGTAAAATATTTTGTCCCTCGTCCTGTCTCTAGTTCTGTGAGATTTGCTGCTGACGTTGGTCGTGCTTTCTAGCAGAGAAGGGGAAATAGTACTGGTGACGTCCACGGACATGTCCCGGAGATAGCGAAATATTTCAGCGGCACAAAACACAAATGTGTCATCATCAAGGTCATCATCTGGTGCCTGCCACGTCTTAAACTCCGCCTCAAAGTTCAAGAAACTTCCAGACGTCTGCAGGCTGTCGTCATGAGTCGAGTCAGAGTGAATCTTGATGGGCGAGGCTTCGATAATGTGGGTGGAGTTTCGGGAGAAGCACCCCAGTAATAAGAGTGGTGCTGTGAAGCTGTCGTAACGAATCTATTAAAAAACAAACAAAAAACAACAACAACAACACATTCTATACAATAATAAAAGCTTAGAGTAAACAAGAGAAACTGAACACCAATGACAGTGATAGTGGAGAACACACAATCGTAGTAGTAGCTATTGCAGCACAAACAAAATAATGTACTACATGGTATCCATAGTAACCTAGCTACAATAATAATGTCCCTTCAGATGACTGCACTGAGTAACACTAAGGGTATAGTGACAGAGAAAACTAATCTTAATTATTTTGATCTTACGTCATTCTCAAAGAAGTGTCTGTTGGCTGTGTCATCCTGCATGGCAGCTGTGATGGTGATGAAGATGAGCTGCACCAACTGGAGGACATCAGCTCGACTCACTACACAAACAACAACAACAAACAACACTGTCAATAAAATACTAAGACATGAAAAATCTCTACTCACAAATTCATTCCATTCTTGTAGGTTAATTCAAATTCGATTAAAATATAATTAAAATAAGGAAAAAAGAAAAAAGGGCACAGAGGGAGAAGCAGGAATATGTACATACATACAGTACTTCCAATAAAAAAATTAAAAAAACATGTTCATCTGATTTGCTTATTCATGTAGACATATTATACCTCGGTGTTTTTAATATATACATGTACTTAATCTTGATCTATTTATTAACTCACTGCTACTGTCTTGAAGTTAAAAAAAGTGATACAAATGTTCACCCCAACTGACCTTTGTCCCATGGCGACGCCCTCCTTGGAGCCAGACTACCGATGAGTGTAGCTAGCAGAGATATGAGGTAGTGGAACCCACTGACCTCTCTGAATACTGTCTTCTTGGCCGAGTCCAACTGGAACACGCCCAGCACTGTGTGCAGGATCTCTGACTTGATGTTCACAAATGTCTGGGGACTCTGGATCAACTGGTCCAACAGAATATTGAAATCTTCAGCTCCTCCTGGAAATACATAGGAATAAATATTTATTATTATAATTAAGTTTAAATAAAGTGTATGGTGACTTTAGAAATGCAAAAAATAAAAAGAAGAATGAATAAATAAATAAATTAATAAATATTAAATAAATGAAGGAATGGATGAATAAATGAATAGATGAATAAAAAGTAGAATGAATGTATGAATGAATGTACGTATGAATGTATGAATGAATGTACGTATGAATGAACAAGCAAATGAAATAAGAAATCTACTTCAGTTTCTCTAACACTTCATCGATTAGGAAGAGAAAATGATTCCTTTACTCTACCAATTCTGCCTGGCATACATTATTTTTCACACACAACTCTAACTCTGAGGTGAGGTGAGTACAGAGGTCAACCTCCAGGCACTTACTGTCCAGGAGAATGAGTTGTCTCATGACCTTGAGTGCCATCCTGCGTGGCGTGGAGTACCTGATGAGGGACAGAGTACAACTAGTCCCTTTGTTCTCACGAAACACCTCCCCATTCTGCTCCACCCCTGCCATACGCACACATATACACACAAACATACACAAATAAGCATGTAAGACATGAGCCATTATACAACCACAATAGAATCAGAATCATCACAATGCATGGTTGAATAATCAAGAATAATAAATTCGCCAGGACTTTAATTCCCCTACCACCAGTGTCAATTGAAGAACATGGAACGTCTGCTACACCAGAAGTATTGGGAAAACGACCAGCATAGTTAGCTTGCGAGACAGCCAGATGCTAAACTTTATGCTTGTGAAGATACTGTACTTTGTCACTGTAGCAAGTGCATGCATTGATCCAGTCTGTGTCTCACCATCAGTGTATTATATTGAATGTATGTGTCCAACATGTCTATATGCCCCAGTCTCACCATCAGTGTACAATTACTAAATGTACAGTATGTGTCCAACATGTCTCTATACTCTAGTTCCATCATTATGCATGTGTTGAACATGTCTCTAAGCCCCACTGTGTCTCACCATCAATGGTTGCTCTGATGCACTCCATGAGTAGGAACATGCACTCATCTGTCTCACCCTGGATGTTTTCTAGAGGCACAGATGGAGACGAAACTACCTCTGAAAGAAAGGAGTAAAAAAAATAGGTAAATTTTGTACAGAATTATAGCAAGCCACAATTATAAAGCAAAACAAACTACTAAAACAAAACAAATAAAAAGTCATTAGAGGTTGTAGGCAGAAATACCTGAAATAGTCTCCAAACAGTTCTAACTAGAGAGGATATTGTAATACCCAACATGGAGGAGCTCTGCCAAGTATCAATTTACCTACTTCTGCCTAATCCATACCCCCCCCCCTCCCCCCTACAACTCATTAGCCTGATAGGGTAATACCAGTTCACACTGGGGGCTGGACTCTCGGACCAAAGTAAAACACCAAAATCATAAAACTTATCATACTTATAACACCATACCAGCTTGGTGATTTCAGCTGAGAAGCCTAGGACATTGATTATCCTTCCACATGAGCATCAATTGTAAGTTGATTACACAAACTGGCTAATAGGTAAAGTATCATTATGTGGCAAATAAGATCAAAACATTCAAATTTTTGTAAATTCAAGTGGATAATTTGTACAAGTCAATTTATTGAATTAATAAATATATAGACCACACCCACCCTTTCCAAGCTCACCACTGCTGGCATCCTTCTCAGTCCTGTATTTCTCCTCCAGATCTTTGGCATAGCTCTTGAGTGCATTAATGAGCATAGTGGACACGCCCACCTCACGGTACACAGACTTGAACATGGACTGGTAGCTGATCAGACGAAGAAGGAAGTTTAGGACAAGGGACACAGTAGCTGGATGCCTGCAGGGAATTATTCTAATATAGTGACACAATAATGGCTACAGGACTAGGGATGGATAAGGGAAGGAAATTTTTTAAATATAATATATATATTATTATATATAAAATATTAAAAAAAAAAAAAAACTTGTTAAAAAATATTGTTATATATGTACATACGTAGTAAAAAAAAAATTAAATAAAAATAAATAAAGCCGAATCTATGTACATAATAAAAAATCCAAAAAAAACTCGTCTCTCAGATATTTTCTTATACTTTTAGCCGAGCCATTCCCTCACTCCTTCTCCCTTCTTCTGTTTATGTAACTCATAGTGTTAGTTTGATCATTCCCTTGTCTAACTACAGATCTTCCACATTTTCACTTACTCTTTCTTCTCAAGCAACAGTCCAACACCTGTCATTTCAGCTGTGGGGACATAGTGCATCTCGAGGATCACATGCTCCACCAAGTTCAACAAAGCCTCCTGAACCTTCTCGTCTTTGTCTGTAATCTTCTCTAGTAGAGTTGGTAAAGGGTGGTGGCTGGCCACGATGAAGTAGTTTGCCGAGTCACTTTTGAAGACATTCAGGAATGTCTCTAGGATGGTGAGACAGAGCTTCCTGGTTCTAGCATTCAGAAACACTTCATTCAGAGTCAGGAAGGCATCTATGTTCCTTATTGTAGAACCTGACACACACACACACACACACACACACACACACACACACACACACACACACACACACACACACACACACACACACACACACACAGAGAGAGAGCACTTGTTGAAATGAATATGATCACTCTTAACACTGCTGTCTTGGAAATTTTTGGATATAAGAATTCACTGAAGGTTCCACTGGAAGTACTGCTACTACTACAGATGTGCTGACACTGCAAGCCAAAAATCAGTTCATAGTCGCAGTCCTATTGTTGTTTGGTATAAGTACTACTGTACATTTTGGTTGGCAGGGTTAGGTATCATAAATAAAAATACATCAGATTCAAGCGGATGCGTAATTACTACCTGAGTCGTGTAGACTACGTATGTGTTTTTTTAATGCTGTAACTATCTTGGTAAAGGGTCACAAAAAGTCGGTATGTCTGTACTCAGAACTTACTATAGTTAGATTCACATTCTTTGTACAGGTAACTTTAATGACAGGGTTGATATATCAGATAGTACATGGTAAAGAGTCGTCACATAGACTTAAATATCGTTTCTCACCTTGGTTGTTAGGAGTGGGCACAACAAAGTCAGGATTCTGGAATGGACCCCCAAAGTTCATCCCAGACGGAATCTCTAGTGTATGGAAACCATCCATGATTAGGTTCTGGATAAGGAGGACTAAGTTCCGCAGGGCATCCCCAGCCTCAGGGGCGGGAGTGGCTTCCAGGTAGAGCAGATAGCTGTACAGGAGCTTATAGCCCTGGCTGTTAGAGAAGTCATCTAATAATACCTGAACATGAAAATATCAAGATCATTCATAATCTAAGACACACCCGAGAATTTATAAAGGTACTGTAAAGCCACAAGTGCAATGTGTAGCACCCTCGTTGAACAAACCTTCCTGTGAAAGTACCTCCGCTCACTACGAAAAATTAAGACCTAAGCTAAACAGGACAGAGGCAAAGGACCAGCCAACTTGATCGCAACTCAGCTCAGCAAGGTAGCCCAACAAAGCTACGGATAGTCAGTGGGGCAGCTACAATGGAGCTACCCGATAAAAAAGAAGACAACTTATGACTTCACAGACTGTCAGAGTTTCATGTGGCAACTAATAACAATGCGCTCAAAACTGAGAATATAAATCACAATGGTCTGCTTATATAGGATTATGATGTAACTATGGTGATTATAGAATTTTATAATGCATCTAGAATTAAATAAAGTTTATTGTAGTTCTAATGGAAGTTATAATGGAAGTACTTATATTAGATAGATGTAATGGCTGCCATTGTTCAGTAGCTAGACCTGTTAGAACCTGAACACCTTCATCTGTAAGTGATATATATGCAATGTGTGTTTATCGTATTTTCAACACCCACGTACAATATCCACCTCCCCTTAAGTATTCCGAAATGATACGTACAGTAATTAAGCTGTCCCGAGTAAATGGGTGCCCCATATGAAAGAGGTTGGTTAGAAAAAGCTCTTAATTTCAACAAGGATTTGATACTGGATAAAATTAGGCTGTAAGGTTGAGGTGGGGACGTCAGTGTTATACTCACATATTTAGATATGTAAACATAAGTAGGGAAATAGAAATTATCACATACATAGATTAACGAAGATTCCTTCGGCAAGGGGAAGCATTCTATTGGAGGGGGGTGGGGTGTGCTTCTAAATCAAACATTGACTCAAAATCCATTCTACGATGAAATGAACTACACTAAGTATGAACCTGTGAAAAGTCTGAAGAGTCTTTGAGGCAGCAGAAGAGAGTGGCTATCATCTCCACCAGCTCCAGGGGAGGCTGCTGTCTGATGGCATTGCGGATGTTGCCCAGATACAGATTGATGCACCTGTTGCTATGGATATACCCTATGACCTCATCAGAGAGGCTGTACCTGCAATTCAGAAATAAGGAAGAAAAGGAAGATATATATGTCACCTGACGACAAATTATTCGGCAAAGGAGTTAAACATTTATTACAGCACAAATACAATAACATAACAAGGTGTGATGAGGTTAAATCCATTCTTCTTATGAAAAATGTTTGCATTGAAAGTTTCATGGCATGAATTTAAAATTGTTGTTGCTGGAGCTTGTAAACTAAAATTTAAAACGTTATATTGGACAAAAAAAATTTACCAACTTTTTCCATTGTTCCCTCCCACTGTGAAACATCTGTTCTATAAACAGAATTCCAAATTTTACAACATATATAATATATATGAGCTTGCATCACACACTCATACACACACACACATACCTACGAACACACCTATGAACACACACACACACACCTATGAGCATGCACACACACACATGAACACACACACACACACTCATATGAACACACACACACTCATATGAACACACACACACATACCTATGTACAATGAACGCACACACAAACACACCTGCAGATTGTGATAAGAGAATGGGCTGCACATTTCCTCCACATTTTATTGTAGTTTGGACAAGGAAGGGAGATGATCCCAAACAACTCTGTCAGTCGGCCATCTTTGAGGAGACTGTGCACAGCACTGGATGTACGCAGAATCTTGTTGAGGACGCGACGAAGGAACTGTTCTACTTCACACCTGGTCTCCAGCTCGCTGTCACCGGTAACAGATGGAATGGGTGTGGTCGAATGAGGGGAAGAGGAGGTTCTAGTTTCTGGGAGTTAAAAAAAAAAGTAAAGAAAAATTAAATAAATAAAAATAATCTTATGAATTATGGCCAGGCATGGAACTCTTTGGTTGAAGGCAACGTCTACAAATCATTTACAACCACAGATGTTTTCCCCCCCAAATATAAACCTATAAAGATGGGCCCATAAATAAGTTGAATAATGTAATTACAAAGTAATCAGTAAGACCTACTGTTCTTTCAATGTGTAAGTAATTGATAAGTTTGCAGTTAGTAATAAGTATAAATACCTATTACAAAAATGCTACTATACACTAATCCTACCATAGGAATCCCGTGTGGGCGTGGTCCGGGTCCCAGTAGTGGGCGTGGTCCTGGCTCCAGTGGCATGGGGCAACAAGCTGCGGGTTGGGGAGTAATTAGTACTGAAATAAGTGGGAGTGGCGCGTGGACTGCCAAACACTGTGAGCGGACTGTTGTTGCCGCTGGTACCACCTTGATGGCTACCTGGAAACAAAGTACAGTAGACCCTCACTAATCAGAACACTATGGGACCAGAGAGTTCACACCTCAGTGAACTGGTATATTATATGTAATTTAAAAAAACCTGGCAGTCATAATAAAGTGCCACACCCATCTATTTACCTGCGGCTCGTATTTATAGGAAGAAACTGAGACATTGTATACTCACTCATGATGTGACCCCACCCACTGCCACACCCACCTACCTGTAGACTGAGGCATTGTATGAGAACTCCACAATGTGACCCCGCCCACTGCCACACCCATCTACCTACCTGTGGCCAGTAGTTATCGGAAGAGATTTCAAGGCATTGTATGAGAACTCTACATAAATGCTCACCCACAATGTGATCCTGCCCACTGCCACACCCACCTACCTACCTGTAGCTGGTAGTTCCAGGAAGAGACTGAGGCATTGTATGAGAACTCCACATACATTCTCATTCATCACCACATCAAGGAGACTATCTGGACCTTCCGCCAAAATTAGTAGCACGCGCAACACCATGTAGCCTGGGCTGTGGCAGTCAGGGTCAGATCCAGGTTCAAAGTACTTCAGTGTAGAGAGTGCACGACTGAATAGAGAGAAGGAAAAAATAATTTAACTAATAAAAAAGAAAAAAGAAACTTATTGTCAATGTGTGTGTGTGTGTGTGTGTATGTGTGTGTGTGTGTGTGTGTGTGTGTGTGTGTAATGAGTGTTGTACTGATGAAGAGATATTGGAAATACATTGCATTATTCTTGCAAACACACAATGGATAAACAAAA